>Ga0209542_10000735_pt1 | contig 78947 bp, 78 predicted proteins | sample RifCSPhighO2_01_FD_184028 | JGI IMG/M metagenome (GOLD analysis project Ga0209542, IMG submission 184028) | Soil microbial communities from Rifle, Colorado - Rifle CSP2_plank highO2_0.1 (SPAdes) (version 2) | ecosystem: Environmental > Terrestrial > Deep subsurface > Rock core/Sediment ...
TGGTCAAGGAAAATTGCACCTAAAAGCGCCTCGACTGTGTTTGCAAGCAGGCTTGTATTTGTTCTACCTCCGCCCTGCTCCTCCCCTCGGGATAGGTATAAAGATTCTCCAAGATTTAAGTTTCGTGCAGTTTGGGCAAGGGAAGTTGTGTTGACTAGTTTTGAACGGAGAGCGGTTAAGTGTCCTTCGTCTTGGCCGGGAAAATGAAGATAAATGTGGTTGGAGACCAAGAATTCCAAAACCGCATCGCCTAGGAACTCTAAACGTTCATTTGACTCTTTTTCGTCTTTTCTTTCGTTTAAAAAGGATCTGTGGACAAAAGCTCTGTGGAGTAGGGCTTTGTCTTGGAAAACTATGCCAGTTTTCTCCTCAATGATCTTTTCTCTCGCGTCATCCATTACTCTAATGTGTGTTCTTCTACTAGGTTTTCGAGTTCGGAAACGGTTTGGACTTCTTTGACTTCCTCGATTGGGACTTCGACGTTTGTTTTGGTCTTTATACTTTCTAAAACCTCTGCAAGTATTATTCCGTCGACTCCCAGGTCTTCTAGAAGAAGGCTTTGGTTGTCGATGTCGGTTAGTTCAACTCCCAATTTTTCGGCTAGTATTTCTTTTACTCTGTCTTTTGGAGACATATCTTAGAAAGGTAGCATAAGTGTCTAAGGTGTCACAAGTGTTAAAACAGAGTTTAGTTGGAGGATGCTTCCTCGGGAGGAGAGTCTGTCTGTGTGGTTCCTGGGTCAGGTTTGGGATAGTCTTTGATCGCCTCGTTTTCTTCTAACCGCGGGTCATCTTTGATAATGCTTCCCAAAACTCCATTTACAAAGCCTGGGGAATTTTCGCTGCCCATTTCCTTTGCAAGTTCTACAGCTTCATCAATTATAACTTTGATGGGCTCCTTTTTTTCGATCATTAACTCGTAGACTGCGAGGCGAAGGATGCCGAGATCTGTTCGATTCAGTTTATCTATTGGCCATTCGGGGGCATTTTTGGTAATCAGGGCATCAATTTCGTCTTTTTTTGCTAAGACTTCTGTTGTTTTTTCGTCTACTTCTTGGTTTGGGGCAAACATGAGCGCGAATAGTTGTCGGACAACCATCCTACGTTTTTGATGGCGAGGGTCGTTGGAGGCTTTCATGGACGTTAAACGTTAAACGCAAAACGTTTTGCGTTTTTACGGTTTTGCCTGTTTGTGGTAATAGCCACAATGCGAACAAACCATGTGCGGTCTTTTCAGTTTTTTGCAAGAAGGACAGGTCACAAAATTGGTAATAGCGAGCTTTTTGGTTGCTCGACGTTTCCCGGTTCGTGATCTTGTGTGTTTACGCTTTGGTAGTGGAGTCATGTAGGCACAATTTTAACACAGATCCTAATTTAACGCTATAGATTCTTTTTTCAAGAGTGACTGGAGGTAGGTAGAGCTTTCGGTGCTGTTTATCAGCTCCTCTGCTACTTCTTGTGCAGCTTTTATAAGTTCGACGTCTGCAAAGGAGGCAACTTTTAGCTCAGGGAAACCGTGTTGGGCTGTGCCGTAAAGTTCTCCTGGGCCGCGGATTTCTAAATCAAGTTCTGCAAGTTTTCTCCCGGACAACGTCCTCTCCATATTTTTAAGTCTTTTGAGGGGATTTTCTGACTTAGTATCTGAAAAAAGAAGACAGTAAGATTGTTTTGTGCCTCTTCCTACCCTACCCCGTAGTTGATGGAGTTGGGCCAACCCAAATCTTTCTGCTCCTTCAATCATCATGATTGTTGCGTTGGGAATATCGATTCCTACTTCAACCACTGGGGTTGCTACGAGGACATCTATGTCCCCTTTTTTCAATCTTTCCATAATTTCATTTTTTTCTTTGTTTTTTACTTTGCCGTGCAGAAGCCCGAGGCGAAGATCCGGGAAAACCTTTTTTGATAATCTTTCGAATTCTACTTTTGCGGCCTTTATTGATTTCATTCCTTCTTTTTCCGATTCTTCGATTAAGGGGCAGACGATAAAGGCTTGTTCGTCTGTGTTTTTTACACGATCACGAATCCAGTTGTAGGCTGCTTCTCTTTTCTGGGGAGGTACGACCCAGGTTTTTATTTCTATCCGGCCTTTTGGCAATTCGTCTAAGGTTGATAAGTCGAGATCGCCGTAAGCAACAAGAGCGACAGTTCGGGGAATTGGGGTAGCAGTCATTGTTAGGATATGTGGGGATAGGGATCCTGTGGACTTTTCGGATAAAAGTGCGCGTTGACGAACACCGAACCTGTGTTGTTCGTCGATTATTGCGAGGCCTAGGTTTTTGAAGGAAACGCCTTTTTGGACGAGAGAGTGTGTTCCGACGAGGACATCTTGTGACCCGTGACTCGTGACTCGTTGAGAACTGGTTCGCAGATCTACTGTGACGCCCAGTGGCTTTAAGATGCTTTCGAGGGTTTGGAAGTGTTGGATTGCAAGTATTTGGGTTGGTGCCATTATTGCTGCTTGGAAACCGTTAAGATGTGCTAAATAGCATGCTAATGCTGCAACGACTGTTTTGCCGGAACCGACATCTCCTTCTAAAAGTCTATTCATGGGTTGAGACTTTGCGAGGTCGTTTAAGATTTCCCGGATGGCTTTGTTTTGAGAATTAGTTAGGGAGAAAGGCAGAGAGTTTGTGAATCCAAAAATCTTTTCTTGGTCTATTCTAAACTTGTGTGCGAGTTTTTCTTCTTTCCATTCTTTTTTACGGGTTAAAGAGCGAAGATGAAGTTCTAAAAGTTCGTCGAAAGCAAAACGTCTTCTGGCGGTTTGGGCCTGTTGGAAATTTTCGGGGAGATGGATTTGAGATAAAGATTGGGCCAAGGGGAGGAGATGGTAGCGGGTAAGAATACCAGAAGGCAGAGGGTCGTCAATTTGGTTTAAGACGTTGAAAAGTTGGTGGAAGCGGGCGCGGAGCCAGCGAGAGGAGATACCTTCGGTTTCGGGGTAGATGGGGACGAGACGGCCGGTGTGGATGGTCGTTTGGTTGTAGGTTGTAGGTTGTGGGTTGTGGGAGATTTTTTCGTATTTTGGGGAGATTAGAGTTCTTTTGCGGCCGGAGGCTTCTACTCTGCCGGACAGAGAAACATAAGTTCCAATGGGGAGGGTTTTTACAATAAATGGTTGGTTAAACCAGATGATATCGATTGAATCTTGGCCGTCGGAAACTGTTGCCTGTTGGATTTGTTTTCTGGAGCGGGTAAAGATATTTTTTATCGCGACGATTTGGCCTTTTATAGTTACCGTTTCCCCTGGCTGGAGGGTTTGGATTTTTTCTACTTGGGAAAAATCTTCATAGCGGTGTGGGACATGGTAGAGCAGGTCTTTTAAAGTTTGGATTTTTAGTTTTTTTAGTTTTTTGGCGTAGCTTGGGCCGACGAAAGGGAGAGATGAGACGGGAAGGTTTAAGTCCATGTAAGGAGTATAGCAAAGGGTGGGTTGCCGGCTCGCGAGGCTTTTTTAGGGCTTTTGCGAGCCGGTGGGTAGTATGTGGCGGTGTGGCGAGTTTATCTTTGTTGGGCCGCGATGGTTAGTAGTAGAGCGGCGAGGTTGTTGGCCAGTTTCTTTGGAGAAGGGTTTTGTCTTGTGGCATTGATTTTACTCAATAGTTCCACGAATCCTTCTGGAAGTGCCTCAGGCGCTCCGCGAATAAGTCGGGGGGCGGCCATGTTATTTGACCCAGCTGCTCGGAGATGCTTTTGGCAGTCAGTAAGACGTCCGCCTCTGTGCTGTCGGGTCGCAGAACTGCGGCTCTCTTGACTGCGCTCGCGTTAGCCAAGAAAAAATCTGAGTCAGGGATTGTGCCTCCCATGTCTTTATCCTCTCAAGTTTGTGTGCAACAAAATCATTCCCGCCAGGTATTTTCTCATAGCGATGGAAGAATGTCAATGTTATGGGCTAAATATAAAGAAGTGGGGCCAGGAGGGAGGAGAGGACGAGGGCGAGGCCGGCAACGAGTGCGAGGATTTTGAGGAGACGTTTGGTGGATTTTGATAGTTCCATTTTGGACATAGTAGAGGGTTAAGAGGTGTGGAAGCTCGTATGGTTTAGGGCTGAAGGGTTTTGTGCCCCTTGCTAAACCCCCTTACCATACTAGTTTCTAAGCCCAAACCGCTCAACCCTTTTCTATCTTGAGAAACCTGTGTTTGCCTACTTTTAGGGTACCGCCTTCACCGACTTCGAGTTCTGCGGTTTCCAGTTTTTCGCCATTCCATTCGAGACCCCCTTGGTCAAGTAGTCTTCGTGCTTCTGAGCGGCTGGTGACAAGGTGAGACCCTGTCAGTGCTTCGATGATGTCTATAGTAGGACTTTTTACGGAATAGGTTGGTGTGTTTTCCGGAGTGCCGCCGCGACTAAAAACTTCTTCAAATTCTTTTTGCGCTTCTTCTGCTTCTTTTTCTCCGTGGAACTGGCGGACGATGTCTTTTGCAAGCATTTTCTTTGCCTCCATTGGATGAGTTGGAATATCTTTTATCGAAAGATTGGTCAAGTTTTCAAAGTAAGATTCTATTTGTTCGTCCGGAAGGCTCATTATTTTTCCGTACATTTCTCCTGCCGTGTCATCCAACCAGACGCAATTGCCTGAACTTTTACTCATTTGTTTGCCATCGGTTCCCAAAATCATCGGAGTAGTTAAGACAAACTTTTCTTTGTTTTTCATCTTCTTCATCAGTTCTCGCCCGACTAACATATTAAATTCTTGGTCTGTTCCGCCTATTTCTAAATCAACATCCATCGCGACTGAATCATAACCTTGGAGGAGTGGGTACAGGGTTTCGGAAAGCCACACGGTGTCGCCGTGCTGTAGCCTGCGTTGGAACATTTCGCGCTTAAATAATTGAATTGCTGAGATGTTGTTTGCAATCTCGAGAATTTCTTTTAATGTAAGGGGGATAAGCCAGTCGCCGTTTTGCTTAATGGTTATCTTGCTCCAATCAACTAGGGGTGATACTTGCTTTTTCCAGTCCTTGATATTCGCATCAATCTCTTCTTGGGTTATCATTTTTCGGCCGGTGTCACGGTCCGAAGGGTCTCCCCCTCCTGCAAGGACTGTTCCGGTTCCAAAAAGAAAAATTACTTCATGGCCGGCGTTGGCAAACTCCATTAGTTTCCGAAGACCAATACTGTGGCCTAAATGGAGACGGGTTCCTGTTGGGTCAAAACCCTGGTAAAGTTTTATTTTCCTCTTCCCCATTAGTTTTTCGAGGGCTTCTTTTGAAGGAAGAACTTTGTCTACTCTTCTGGTCAGAAGTGTATTGGAGTTGGTCATTACACCAATTGTAATTTGTTTTTGATATACTTTACAAGCTCATGGCTTGGAAGTCTGCTCTTCGCAGCCGTGGTCGAACAGACTACGGTAATGTACATCGTCACCGCTCTCCCCGGCGCGGCAAAGGTCACTTTCTTTACCGTCTTGGTCTGCTTTCTTTTTTGGGGGTAGTCGGGCTTTTTGTTTTGCTGTTTGTCATAATGCCGATATTTGCAATCGGTCTCCCCTCTCCGGATAAGGTTTCTGAGGTTTCTGGGGTTTCGTCTAAGATTTATGACCGAAATGGAGTCTTATTGTATGACATATACGAAAACGAGAAACGAACTCCGGTAAAATTTGAAGATATTCCCCCGTACTTGAAGCAAGCAACGATTGCTGTTGAGGACAAGAACTTCTATAAACATTCTGGCTTTGATCCCATTGGCATGGCGCGGGCTGTTGTGAACATTGCTTTTCGTGGGAAACTCCAAGGGGGATCGACGCTAACCCAGCAGCTAGTGAAGAATGTTTTATTAACTTCCGAGCGGACTTTACCCCGAAAAATTAAAGAGTTTGTATTGGCTGTTCAAATAGAGCGTAAGTATTCTAAGGACGAGATCTTAACGATGTACCTTAACAACGCTCCTTATGGGGGGGCAACGCGGGGGGTTGAGTCTGCTGCTGAAACGTATTTTGGAAAGAGCGCAAAGGACTTAAGCTTGGTTGAGTCTGCGGTTTTAGCAGGGCTTCCCCAGAGTCCTTCAAGGTATTCGCCGTACAGTACTACGCCGGATGCATATGTTGGCCGAACAAAAACTGTTTTGAAAAGAATGAAGGACGATCGCTATGTAACAAAAGAACAAGAAGAGGAAGCTTTAAAGCAATTGACGGAAGTTAAGTTTATAGGGAAAGCGGCTTCTTTTAAGGCACCGCATTTTGTAACTTATGTTCAATCGATTTTGGAGGAAAGGTATGGGCAGGCGGCTCTTCAGAGCGGGTTAAAAATTACAACAACTCTTGACTGGGAACTCCAGGAAAAAGCGCAAAGTATCGTTTCTGAGGAAATTGCAAAAGTTGAGGGGCAACATATTACAAACGGTGCGGCTTTGGTTGTCGATCCCCAAAACGGGCAGATTTTGTCGATGGTTGGATCTAAGGATTTTGGAGCGGAGGATTATGACGGGCAGGTCAATGTTACTTTGTCTAAACGGCAGCCAGGTTCTGCAATAAAACCTGTTACGTACGTTACCGGATTGAAGAAGGGATACACAGCTTCTACACTTTTGATGGACACGCCGACAACCTTTCCTGGTGGAGAGAACTTACCGAAATATGAACCTGTAAATTATGACGGAAAATACCGTGGGCCTATACAGGTTAGGTATGCGTTGGCAAATTCAGTGAACATTCCGGCTGTTAAGATGTTGGCTATCTCTGGAGTTGCCGATATGTTGTCTACTGCGTATGACATGGGTATTGGGACACTGGCTCCCACAAAAGAAAATCTGACGCGGTTTGGGTTATCGGTGACTTTGGGGGGAGGAGAGGTAAGGCTTATTGACATAACTAGCGCTTATGGGGCCTTTGCCAACGGTGGTTTGAAATATGAGCCCATTTCGATTCTTAAGGTAGAGGATTTAAAGGGGAAAGTCTTGGAGGAATATGAGGAGAAAAAAGGAGAGAAGGTCTTGTCGGAAGCTGAGGCGTTTATAATTTCTGATATTTTATCGGACAACAATGCTCGGGCTGAGATTTTTGGTACAAGATCACTACTTAATGTCTCGGGTAAGAAAGTTGCGGTCAAGACTGGAACTACGAACGATCAGCGGGACAATTGGGCCATTGGTTGGGCCCCTTCGGTCGTTGTGGGAGCTTGGGTTGGGAACAACGATAACACTCCGATGAAGAAGGTTGCTTCGGGGGTTTCGGGGGCTACTCCGATTTGGAATAGGATTATTGCCGAAGCTTTAGTAGGTAAGCCAAACGTTGGTTTTGAGGTTCCTAGTGGAGTGGTTCAATTGGAAGTTGATAAACTGTCAGGGTACCGGTCGCATGATGGTTTTGCCTCGAGAACCGAGTATTTTATAAAAGGGACTGAGCCGGATGAAGAGGATCCGGTGCATGTGATGATGAAACTTTGCAAAGGGGACGGCAAGATGGCTACTCCGTCGCAGGTTGCCGGAGGCGATTACGATACGCGGGAAATGTATGTATTTCGCGAAGAAGACCCGACCGGATCGGAAGAGAACATGTGGCAGAAAGGGATAATAGAGTGGTTGGATACTCAGTCGGATTCTAAATACCATCCTCCGGCGGATTATTGCGGGTCTGCAAATCCTATTAATGTTGAGTTTCTGACACCAAAGGACCACGACCAGGTTCCCTCCGGGGATGTTGAGGTTCGGGCGGACGCAAAGTCCGTAACTGATATTGTTGAGATAGAGATTACAATGGACAATGACAAGAAGTATCTTTTGACTACTAAGCCTTGGAAGGTAACTTTTTCGGGAGTTAAGGATGGTGTGCATACGTTGGTAGCAAAGGCGAAGGATAAAAATGGAAATGCCTCGGACAGAAAGATTACAATTGGAGTTGGTGTTGCTTGGAATGCAGCTTCTCCTTGACAAGATGTGGATGTCTTGTGATAGAGTGTTTTGCTAAATGAATTTGGAGCGCAGGCCGACTACGGTGGTGGAAGGAAAAGTTGTTGCCCTCTTGACTTTTGAGGAGGCGGCACGACAATTACGCGATATTTGGCTTGAGTTTGGCAGGGCTGGGGACCAACATCAAGCGGTTGGATCTAGACGTAGTAAGATTGAGGCTCTTGATAAATCTCTGTCTCCTGAGGCTAAACGTTATCTTGACGAGGAGGTTTCGGGGGAAGGGCGGGGAGTTATTACAAGGGGGCGCGAAATACAGCTTCAGGCTCTTAAGGAAGTTCAAGGCGAAAAAGCTCGAGAGAGGCGGAGGGTTGAAGCCGAGAAGGAGACAGCGAGAAGACAATCAAGAGGGCAAAAAAGAGCAACTAGAAATCGGAAGGCTGAGGAGCGTCGGCGGAATTAGGATCGGTCTGTTGAATAGTTTCTATTTCAGGGAGATTTGAAGTTTTTCTTTGAGAGTTTTTAGGATTTTTTTGCGGATTTCTTCTACTTCACTATTGGTTAGAGTTTTTTCGGGGTCTGAGTAGCTTATTCTTAGGGTTTTTGTGTCTTCGTAAACATCGGCAAGCCCGACCTTTGTTATCTGTTTGTCGACTTTTTTAATTTCCTCTATGACTTCTGCCAAATAAACACCATGGGGTGTAATAAGGTTAACATCTTCTACCTGTGGAGGATTTTTAGGGATTGGATGTAGATTGGGAATATCTTTTGCGCACTTCTTTAGTTCTCTCACGGAGAACTCGTAGTAGAGATGGCCAGAATTTAAGTACCCGAAGTAACCTAAGACCTTTTTGTCGGACTTTACAGCCAGAGATCTTCCGGTCTCGTATCCTTCTTGATCTTTTGCTTGCCAGATTACCGCAACTCGCATCTCTTTCAATAACTGTTCTACGACCCCTTTTGCTTTTCTGTAATCGTAATTTGCAAAAACTCCTGCCAGCATTAGCTTCTCCTCGGGAAGATCCTCTGTTTTGGGTAAGTAGGTATTTGAAATTTCAAACAAGTGGAACGGACCTTTTTCTCTTTTGTTGTCTTCTACAGCTCGGACAACTGACGGAGCAAGAGACATTCTTAAGTATTCCCCTTCTTTTCCCAGGGGATTTTTTAGCTTTAGTGGAGTTTGCAAGGTCTGACCTTTTAAGACTGGTAGGGAGGATAGGTTTTTGGAAACTAAAGAAGATGTGTAGACTTCTGTTCCATCTAGAGCTTTGAGGGTGTTTTTTAATTTTGTTTCGAAGTTAAAAGTAGAGTCTGTTGGTTGGTTTGGTAGGGGGCCAGACATAAGAGTGCTTGGGATGTTATGGTAGCCGTATATTCTTGCTATTTCTTCAACTATGTCTTCGGGAATTGAGACGTCAAGCGCGCGGTAGGAGGGGATTTGGACGGTTAGGTTGTGGGTTGTAGGTTGTAGAGTTATACCAAAACCCAAAGAGCAGAGGATGGTTGTTACTTCCTTTGCTGGGATTTTTATTCCCAACCTCTCCTCTATAAATTCTTCGGAAATTGTGATTTTTTTAGGTTTGTAAGGGTTGGGGTAGATGTCGTGGATTTTGCTGACAACTTTTCCGTTGGCAAGTTCTTTGTAGAGCTGTATTCCTCTTAGGATTGCAGTCATTCCCAATTCCGGATCTACTCCCCTTTCGTTCATTGATGCTGCTTGTGTTCTTACTCCCAAAGACATAGAGGTCTGTCGGATGCGAGCAGGACTGGTGTTGTCTACAAAAAAGATTATGCGGCGAGTGTTTTTATTTACAACACTGTTTTCGGTTCCCATAATTCCCGGAAGATCTACAATCTCTCCCGTTCCATCGTCGATTACAATGTCGCCACCCGGGAGTTTAAAAGTTTTTTTGTCTAGGGTAGTTAATTTTTCTCCGGGTATTGATTCTCGAAAAATAAGTTTGTGAGTTTTTATACGGTCGTAGTCGAATACGTGGGTTGGATGTCCCGTTTCAAGCATTACATAGTTTGTAATGTCTATTAAGGATCCCAGCGAGCGAATACCTGAATCTTCAAGGCGATTTTTTAGCCAGTCTGGAGAAGGAGCATTTGTGACTTGTAAAACGACGGCCATTACCCTTTTTGTGAGTTTGGGGTTTGTTGAAATGTCCAAAGGTAGGGTGTCTGCTTCGGGTTTGACTGTGGCGGGAGTTGGTATTTCCAGTCTTGCTGGGAATTTGAAGCGAGGTAGAATTGCTGCAGCTTCTTTAGCAATACCATAAACGCTTGCTGAGTCGACACGATTGGTTGTTACTTCAATAGAATAAACCACGTTGTAGTTTGCAATACGCTTCGCTTTCGCTACGCGATTGTAAACAGGGCCGGTTTTGCCTTCGCGGATTCTTTCAACGGAGGGGCCGCAAAGAGACAAGCAACGCTGAAGGTCTTCCGGAGAAGCCTTGGTTTTTAAAAACTCTCTTAGCCAATTGTCGGGGATAAGGATGTCCATATTAGAATTGTCGTAAGTGTCTTAGGTCTGTGCTGTATAGGGTTCTAAGATCGTCTATTTCTATTCCAGGTTTCAGGAGTTGGGCGCGTTCTACCCCCCAGCCGAATGCAAACCCTGAGTATTCCGTGGGGTCTATTCCGCCTGCTTTAAGAACATTTGGATGTACCATTCCGGCTCCCCCTACTTCGTGCCAGCCGCTTTTACAGAAACGGCATCCTTTGCCGTCGCAATGGACACAGGAGAAATCTACCTCAAATGAGGGTTCTGTGAACATAAAATGAAATGGGCGGATTCGGGATACTGCTTTTTCCCCGTAGAATTGCTTTGCAAAAAAGTCGATTGTTCCTTTAAGGTGTGTGATATTGATACCTTTGTCTATTACTAAACCTTCAAATTGATGGAACATTGGGACGTGGGTGTTATCCGATTGGCGGCGATAGCATTTGGCAATGTTGATCATTCTGATTGGAGGAACTTTCACTCTTTGCATTTCTCTTGGTTGGCCGGATGAAGTATGGGGAGTTAGGACCATCTTGCCGTATTTTTTGTCCTCGGGATGGTCTACAAAGAACGTTTCCCATTCGTCGCGTGCGGGATGATCTTTGGGCATATTGAGAGCTTCGAAAGCAAACCAATCCCATTCAACTTCGGGGTAGCGGACGCGCACAAATCCGATTTTCTGGAAGATTCCGGAAATTTCTTCAATTGCTTGGGTTACTAGATGGAGATTGCCCAAAATCGGTTCTATTCCGGGAACTGTTGGGTCAAACCAGCCTTTCTTTTCTTCTCCGCGTATTTCCTGGATTTTTTCCAAGATAAGATTTTCCAGGGCATTTTTTGTGTCGTTGAAGATTCTTCCGACTAATGCTTTTTGGTTTGAGTCGAGATTTTTTAAATCCTCTGCGATTTTATTTAGCTCGCCATTTCTTCCAAGATAGTTAATTCTTAATTGTTCAAGTTCGGCGACAGAATCGGCGGAATTTATTTGGGCCCAGGCTTGAGTTTTTAGGTTGTGTAGTTTTTGGTCCATACTAAAAGATGTAAGACATAAGACATTGGATGTTGGACATTAGACCGGTGAACCATTGTAACAAAATCGCCCGTATGTACTCTCCAAGTTAATGAAGAACACATACGGGCTCTTCACTTCGTTCAGAGTAAACTGAGCGGTCAAGAACGGTACCACCGTATTTTTTGCTTGTAGGACTCCGTAGCCTGGGGCTCGACATCCTTTTGTTCTATTACGGGAACTTCCCGGTCCGCCCTACTTCGTAGTTCAGGCGGACGGCCAGGTACCAGTCGGTACCCGGTCCCGCACCGTCTGGTGCTGGGACTCCGTGGCGAATGCACCACATCAATGCCTTTGCAATTGTTTTATTGTAGTGCAGGCATGGCTTAGTGTCAACGAGTTGCTACTTGACAGTGTTTTCACGATATGTACAAATGAATTATGTTCCTGCCTCGTCCAAAGGACGACCAGCCTTTGGCTGGCAGTCTTGGATTTGTTACTATCTTTCCTTTGATTCTTTTTGCAGTTGTGGTTCTTGCTGGTATTTCCGTGTTTTCGGATAGTTTTAAGAGGGAGGAAATATCACGTGTGTTGGGGGCCCAGACTGTTTCCCAGGTAGATACACGTGTTGTCCGAGAGAGACGGGTTTATAAAGTTTTTGGAGTTTTACCGGTTAGTGTACAAGTTGAGGTGTTGGTTTCTTCGGGGGATGGGGCGGTTGTTGAAACCCATGAGTCTCCCCTAGTTCGGGCTGTAGATTATCTTTCCCCGTGAATTTCTTTTTTGTTTGAAGTGCGGTTCCCTGGGTCCTTGCTTTTTTGGCTTGGACCCAGGGTTTGGGCAGTGTTTTTCGACTCGGCCTGGGATCGCTACTGTTTTGTGTGCAGCTCGGGGTTGAGCTGGACGGCGGCCTTGGTCGGACCGGCTTCCAACTCGCCCGTGAGGCTGTTGCGCCAATAACGCAGGTTGGGTCTGCCCGAGAGCTCCCAGGTGCGCACGACGGTGCCTTCTGGCTGCAGGCGAATGGGGCCGTTGCTCAGAACGTACACGCCTTGCTGTACCTGACATCCGGGGCCGAGGCTAATGCCTGTGCCTGAATTGGCGCCCAGCAAGCAACCGTCACCGATGGTGATCACCTCTTTGCCGCCTCCAGAGAGTGTGCCCATGATAGACGCTCCGCCACCGATGTCCGAGCCGGCGCCAACGAGCACTCCCTGGCTGATCCGGCCTTCGACCATAGAGGGGCCGAGCGTGCCGGCGTTGAAATTGCAGAATCCCTCCTGCATGACAGTAGTGCCTTTGGCGAGATGGGCTCCCAAGCGCACACGGCTGGCGTCGGCAACACGTACGCCACTTGGTACAACGTAGTCGGTCATGTGCGGGAACTTGTCTACGCCAAATACGCGCAGGTGTACGCCCCGTGCTAGGCACTGCAGCTTGGCCATCTCGAAGGTTTCCGGCGCCAGTGGCCCTTCGCTGGTCCAGAGGACGTTTGGCAGTAGCCCGATGAGGCCGCTGAGGTTGATGCTTCGAGGCTGGACCCTTCGGTGCGATAGGAGGTGCAGGCGCAGGTAGCAATCGTGCACGTCAACCGGTGGATCGTCCAGGCTGCCGATGAATGTGACCACAACTGTTTGGGGTACTAAGGTCTTTGTGTGGTCAGGGCTCGTGAGCAGTTGGTGTAGAGCCTTGAGTATTTCGATGTTTGGGTGGTATTTGCCGTCGCCTTCAAGTGGTCCAAAGATGCGCAGGACCATTTCTATGTTTGTTCGGGACAAGCTGCGGCTTGCTGAACCAGTGGAATGGCCTGTCACGTCGGCTAGCACTGCGGCAGTGTCGAAGTGCTCCATCAGGTTCACATGTGGATACCAGGTGTCGAGTACTTGGGCGCCGCCAAACATCACTTCGGGCTCACCCGCGTTTACTAGTGTGTGGCTGGCGAGGCCGATGGCGAACGCTGTTGGAGGTTCGTAGACAGGCCGCGCTCTTACCGCTTCGATGTAGTTGTCGTAGTCTTCTTGTGTCCAGACCGACTGGTGGCTTCTTGTCACTACCGTGCCTTTCTGTTGCTAAGGTGCTGCCCAAGAGAATTTCTCCTGGGTTCCGTTTCGACGGAATGAGGAATTATACCGTGCGAGGTTGGTGTAATCAAACATTATGGGTTTTTGGTATACTTAGTTTATATATGGCAAGATATTTTTCTACATTTATTCCGGGTTTGGGGGAGGTTGTTCAAGCGGAACTTAAAAGGAAGCTTCCAGATTTAAAAGTTGAGCTTTTGGTTGATGGTCTAGTTGTGTACGAGACTGAAGCTTCTATTGAGGAAGTTTCCGCTTTAAGGTTTTTGAATAATAGTTTTTATGTTTTTCATTTTTTTAAAAAAGTTGAACCCAACTCTTTGGTTGGGATGATGAAGTTTGTTTATAACAGTGATTTTTTGAAGAAGATGTCTGTTCCGCGAGTCAAGAGCCGTGATCGCAGTTTTAGGGTGATTACTTCTTATCAAAACAAATTGAGGGCTGTGGAACTTAATGTTTTGAAGAATGCTGAAGAAAAGATTGCGAAGGCTACGCGGCTGACCTTGGATCGGTCAAAACCGGATCTGGAATTTTGGTTCTTGGAGCGGTCCGAGGGTATTGGATTTTTTGCTTTGAGGCTAACGTACGATAGACGATCTGAAAAAGACTTAGAACGCGGAGAGTTGAGGCCGGAGCTTTGCAATTTGTTATGTATTTTGTCTGAACCTCAAGAGGATGATGTTTTTCTTGACCCATTTTCTGGGACTGGAGCAATACTGAGGGAAAGGATGCAAATAGCGTATAGCAAATTGTTTGTAGGAGAAAAAGATAAGGATAAGTTTGAATGTTTAAAGACAAGGTTTCATAAAAATGATGTAGAAGTTTTTCAGGCGGATGCGACAAAATTGCCTCTCGGAGACGATTCGGTTAATAAGATTGTTACTGATCCGCCGTGGGGGCAGGCTGAGGAGGTGGAGGCGGAAACACTTTACAAAGGAATGTTTGCTGAATTCTCTAGAGTTTTGCGGAGGGGTGGGGTGTTAGTTCTTCTTACGTCCCAGAAAGATATTGTTGAGGAGTTCTTAAAGGAGAGTTCGGATTTTAGCCTGGATGCGCGGTATGATGTTTTAGTTTCGGGAAGAAAAGCGGGGGTTTTTAAAATTAGGCGGATTTAGCTTTTCCAACTATTTCTCCGAAGGTTTGAGGATCGCGGACTGCGATGTCGGAGAGTATTTTCCGGTCGAGTTCGATGTTTTTGTCTTTGAGGCTTTTTATAAATCTGCTGTAGGTGAGGCCGTGTTCGCGGACTGCTGCGTTTAGGCGGACAATCCAAAGAGACCTTAAGTTTCTCTTTTTGTTCTTTCGTCCGATGTATGCGTGTTGGCCTGCGTGAAGAACTGCTTCTTTTGCGACCTTATAATGCTTACTTCTTGCCTGTTTAAAGCCACGAGCAGCTTTCAACACTTTGTTGTGTTTTCTTCGTCTTACTATGCCGGTTTTTGTTCTTGCCATATTACCTTAACCCTAATGCCTTCCGGAATTTTTTCCGGACTGCGCCTGTTACCTCTATTGCCCTTTTGTAGACCCTCGATTGTTTCTTACTCTTGTTTGCTTTTAAATGTCGCCCAAAGGACCGCCCGCGTAAAATTTTACCAGTTCCGGTAATTTTTACTCGGCGAGTTAAAGCTTTTCTGGTTTTGAACTTAACTTTTTTCATGCTGTCTCTTTCGCTACTTTTTCTACCCCTACCTTTTCTGTTTTATTTGACTTGACTGGCGTTAGGACCATTATTAGCTGTCTACCTAAAAATTTTGGTTCTTGGTCTACTGCTGATCTGTCCTTTGTTGCCTGTACTACTTTTTCGCTCAAGCGATAGCCAAATTCCCTGTGGGACATTTGGGCTCCCCGGAACTTGATGACTACTCGGACTTTACTGCCTTCTCCTAGGAATTCCTGGATTTTTTGGAGGCGAGTTTGGTAGTCGTTTTCCCCGATAAAAGGGGTCAACCAAACTTCTTTTTGCTCGGTCCCCTTTTTCTCCTTTTTCCTTGCCTCTTTTTCCTTTTTTTCTTGCTGGTACCTAAACTTGGCAAAGTCAATAATTTTTGCAACCGGAGGTTTGGCGTTAGAAGCTATTTCGACTATATCTAGCTCTAGCTCTTTTGCTTTGGCAAGTGCCTCTTCTCTCGAAAAAAGTCCAAGCTGTTTTCCCTCTGCGTCTACGACGCGGAGTTCTCTTGCTTGGATATTTTGATTAATCCTCCAATATGGTCTTTTGAAATTATTCCTTACCGCCAAGTGACTGACCAATTCTACCACAGGCATGCACTTTTCTGCAATCTGGGGTCTGTAAAAGCGGTTAAAGGTTTGTTCTTTCTTGAATCACTTTTTTGATTTGGCTTTCGAATTCTTTCAGTTTTATAGCTCCTTCGTTTTTGCCGTTTCTTAAGCGTACCGCAACGGAGTTGGAACTTTCTTCCCTGTCGCCTACTACCAGCATGTATGGAATTTTTCTTACTTGGGCGTCTCTTATCTTTGCTTGAAGAGTTTCCGCTCTGTTGTCCGCCTCTGCCCTTATTCCTTCGTTTTCAAGAAGTACTTGAACAGAATTTGCGTAAGCTGTATTCCTTTCGGTTATTGGGAGAACTATTGCTTGGACAGGCGAAAGCCAAATGGGGAATGCTCCGCCATAGTGTTCAATTAAGAACGCAAAGAAACGTTCAAACGAACCAATTAGGGCTCTGTGGATAACATATGGTTTTTCCTCCTTACCTTCTTCGTTGGTATAAGAAAGACCGAATCTTTTTGGTAGGTTAAAATCGAATTGAATTGTAGAGATGGTATCTTCTTTGCCAAAAACATTAACGGCTTGTATATCTATTTTTGGTCCATAAAAAGCTGCTTCTCCTGGGGCTATTTTGTATTCGAGTTTATTATCGTCCAACACTTTTTTCAGGGCGTTTTCTGCTTTTTCCCATTCATCTCTTTCTGCTATTTTATACTTTGCATCTTTTGGGTCAGACAAAGACAATCTCATCCAGTATTGGGTAAAGCCCAAGTCTTTGTAGAATTGTTTTAGAATCTTTATAACTTCGGTTAGCTGTTCGTCGAGTTGGTCTGGTCGGCAAAATATATGGGCGTCATTTTGTGTGAAGCCGCGAACGCGTTGTAGCCCATGCAGTTCTCCGGATTTTTCGTACCGATAAACAAGGCCGAATTCGCCGAGCTTAAAGGGCAGATCTCTGTAACTTCTGGTTTTGGATTTATAAACCATCATAGCTCCGGGACAACTCATTGGTTTTAGGTAAAGTTTTTCGTTATCTACTTCTATTGGGGGGTACATAGAATCGTTGTAAAAGCCTAGGTGACCAGAAGTTTCAAATAGTTCGGCTTTTGATATTACAGGGGTGATTGTGTGTTGGTACCCGTGCTGCCTTTCGACCTTGAGCATATAATCCTCAAGCTCGCGGCGAATGATGAATCCGTTTGGTAGCCAGACGGGAAGGCCTTGACCGATCTCTGGAAAGATTGCAAATAATTCAAGTTCTTGACCTAATTTTCTGTGGTTTCTTTTTTCGGCTTCTTCCTGCTGCCAGAGATATTTATCTAACTCTTCTTGTGTTGGATAGGCTGTGCCGTAAATTCGAGTTAACATCTTGTTTTTTTCATCGCCATGCCAATAGGCGCCGGCGATTGATAACAGTTTAAAAGGACCGATTTTTCCGGTTCTCTCTACGTGTGGCCCTTTGCAGACATCAACAAAAGTGTTAGGCGGGCTATCGCCTTGTATTGTGTAGATGCTTACCTTCTCGCCCCTTTTGTTTGCTTCCTCAATCCATTCAAGTTTGTAAGGATTGTTGGAAAAAGCTTTTCGTGCCTCTTCAACCGACATTTCGGTATGGGTGATTGGAAAATCGGCATTAATAATGTCCTGCATTTTCTTCTCGATTTTTGGGAGGTCTTTTTCTTGGATTTTTCGCTTGCTGTCAAAGTCAAAATAAGAACCCGAAGACGGAACCTTGCCACTTGCGTGGTAAGAACCCGAAGACGGAGTCTTGCGGAACCTTGTTTCGCCTTCTAAATCGAAATCGAAATAGAAACCCTCTTCTGTTGCGGGGCCCATCGCAGCTAGGAGTCCCGGATAGAGTTTGAGCATGGCCATGGTTAAGACATGCTCCGCGCTGTGCCTCATTGTTTCCATTGGGTTTGGTTGATCCTGTTTTTTTGACATATAGCTTTGGAAAACGAGATAAGAACCTCTCTGTCGAGAGAACCTTGCTGTATGCTTCGTTGAGAAACTACGCAACAGTAAGACTTTTTTGCACAGTGTGGAATTAATTATGCAAAAAAAATCACCTTCTGTTGGAGCCCTCGTGCGAGGACGGTTCCATCCAACTTTTTGTGATCTTGATTTTCCCCGGTTCGATGGGGTTCGTTCAGCTTTGAGGTTGGTGAGGTCTCATGCGGGCGCTGGAATTAACTTAAGTATATTCTCTACTGGTTTGGGGGAATTGTCAAATTGGGAGCTTTTTTTGGGCCGACTGTGGGGCGGTTTTCTTCTATGGATTTGGTTATCTCGGAGAGGAAGTTTCCGACCACTGGAACCCAGTTTACTTTTGAACCCAAGAAGCCCATCGTGGCAAAAAGCAAGGACAACCCGACTGTTACCCCTAAACCCCAGGCGACTCCGCCTATGAAGTTGCCCAAAAACATTTTTCCTATACTTCTGTGGACTTGGTCTTTGGGTTGCATGAATTCATATTAGAATGCTAAATGCTAAATTACAAATGACAAATTTTTACTACTCAACTATTGTGTGCTACATTTATTTAGCATTGGTCATTGGGCATTTTTATGAAGTGGATTAGTCGGCTCTATATTGTTTTTGTCGGGATAATTTTGTCGATTACGACAGGCTACGGCTTGGCGGCTTTTTACCCCGACCCCAAAGCCTTTGTTAGTCTTGAGACCAAACCGTATCCTGTCATACCCCGAAGTTGTACAGAAACTCCCGCGCAGCAAAGCTCTCCTCCCTGTCAGAAGTATTTTGAGGATGAAAGGAAATACCAGGAAGAGCAAAATGCAAAACAGGAAGAACTTCAGAAAAAGCAGGAAGAGCAAAGGAACCGGAGCGCAGCGTATACTCGGACTGCTGTGTTTTTTGGAATAACTGCAGGGGCGTTTTATGCGATTTTAGGACTTTTACTGCTTCGTTCTTCAAAACTTGTATCCAATGGGTTGATGCTTGCGGGGGTTTTGACGGCCGTATTGACACGATTTTTAGTTAGTCTTGCGAGCTTGGGAGCGGGGGTTACCGGGAGCGTTGGTGCGGACAGTATGGCGTATGTTCAGTTTGGAGTTTTGCTTCTTCTCTCTGTGGCGGTGATTTTTGCCGGGAAGACTGTTTTGAGGGATGAATGATTGGTGGACGGTAGAGGACTCGAACCTCTGACTTCATTCACGTCAAGAATGCGCTCTACCAACTGAGCTAACCGTCCTGGTTGTTTGTCAAAATGTGCTTCGTTTAGGTTGACAACTGAGTTGCGCCTGTCGGCGCCCGCTGTGCGGTAACCGTCCCGGTGAGCCATATTATACCAGATGTTTTGTCTTTGAGTGTTCTTATGTGTGTGCCTCCAACACTTCGGGAGTGTAATGGCTTTACACATCGGGAGATGTGTTAGTATTAGAATATGCCAACTCGTATAATTCCTTTGGGAACTGGTGAGTTTTACCACGTCTTTAATCGTGGAATTGCAAAGCAGCCTGTGTTTTTGGATAAACGAGATTACAGACAAATGATATTGGGTCTCTCATACTATCGTTTTGCGGTGCCCCCAATAAGACTATCGTTTTTTAAGACACTCCCGTTGGATCAGAAATCATATTTATGGAAGGAGCTCCAAACTAGAAATGAGAAGCTAGTTGAAATTGTAGCTTTTGCTTTGATGCCTAATCACTTTCACTTACTACTAAGGCAGGAAGCTGAAAATGGCATATCTACGTTTATGAGGCGGTTGGCTAATAGCTACACGCGCTTTTTTAATACCAAGGATGGCCGCAAAGGGCCAATTTTTCAAGGGGTTTTTAAGGCTGTGCATGTCTCTACAACAGAGCAACTTATGCATGTGTCGCGATACATCCATGTAAACCCGGTAGTTTCTTATGTGATAAAAGAGAGTGAGATGTTTAGTTACCCTTGGACTTCTTTACCAGAGTTTTTGGGTGATCCAAGTATGGCAATGCCAGAACCGGTTTTGTCGTTATTTTCTTCTAAAGACGACTATAAAGATTTCGTTTTGGATCAAGTTGACTATGGTAAGCGGTTAGAGGAGATAAAGCACCTTGTTTTTGAGTAAGATCCGGATGTGTGAAGTTGTTACACTCCGGGAGTGAACTTGTACCTACACCTTGGGGGAGAAAGGTTGTTTTGCGTTCAACCTGCGGAGCGTTGGGAGTAGTCCTCTGAGGAGAGAAGGCGTTGTGCTCCGCTTTTTCCCACTTGACCCCAGAAGGTCTTTTTCTTTGAGGATCTTTTGTTTTGGCTTTGGAGCCAGAGATTGGCTTGGTGAATCTTTACTCTAAAGGACCTTAAGAAGGAAAGCAGTTTTTCAAAAAAGGCTACATGGTAGGTTCCGGGTTCTGTGGTTACTTGTATCGCGGCGATTTTGGTTTCTTGAGAGAGTCCGACTATCTCTTTTGCAATTTTCTCGGCCTCCCCCTGCAGTGCTTTTAATTGGAGCTTTAACTTATCTGTTTCCTTTTCATTGAAAGCTTCTCCTTCCTGCCTAAGTTGCTTTTCTCTATAAAGTTGAGCACGGAGAACTTTGTTTTCGCCTCTTTCGGCTTCGAGTACCTTATCTATCTGGACCGACTGGCCCATTTTTATTTCTCCCGAAGCATTGACTAGGGTTTTCTCTTGCCCTAAAAATTGCCTCAGAAAACCCTTTGAGGTTTCTGCCAGAAGATCATCTTTAAAAGAATCGAAGGTTCCGCGTCCTATGTCTCTCATAGACTCAACGAAGTTGTCGCTTTGGGGGGAGATCTTTTTGGTTTTTTGGTTGGTTTGGTAGGTAGTTTTTGTCATCTTGGGTCATTCTAAGAAAGGGTCAACAGCCTGTCAAGCGCTTTTCTACGTTTTAGGACGCCCTTGATCATTGCTTTCTGTTGGGGTTTGACTTCTTCTGGTTTTTCTTGTCCTGAGGCTGTAACAAGTTGCTCGACCTCGGAGTCCTCGACGGATATTTTTTCTTCGTCTGCAATTTTATTTAAGGCAAGTTCTAGCTTTATTGCATCGTTGGCTTGCTGAGCAAGCTCTGCTCTTAACCCTTCGGTTGTTTTTCCGGTTGAGGCCAGGTACTGTTCAACGGTTAGACCCAATTTTTGAGTTTGATCTAAAAGTTTTGCTAGTTTGTGGTTGACTTCTTCTTTTATTAAAAGAGGGGCAATTTGGCTTTTGGTGTTTTGGATTAAGGACTCTAGAATCTTTTGCTCTTTATCTTCTCTTGAAGACTCTTTTTTGTCTTTGGGGTCGTTTTTCCCTGGGACCACGATTTTGCTTGCGCTTAGGGTACCGGAGATATTCTTTCTATAGTCTCCGACGTCCACGGTTGGAAGTTCGCAGGTTAGGGCGCGAACCGTCCAGTCATTATTTTCGTCTATTGAAACTATTTCAAATCTTGGGGCAAGAATTGGTCTTAAGTTATGTTCTTCGACACTGTCTGCGTAAACGTCGGGGAGTAATTTTTGCAGCATTTCGTTGTATAGATCTTGCTTGTCAATCCTCTTTTCGGCAATATCTCGGGGGGCTTTGCCGGGTCTGAAACCAGGAATCTCAAGGCGCGCGGTTAACGTTTGTAGGGCCTCCTCCTTCTCTTCTTGCACAAGGGGGTGTGGGATGGTCAGGGTTATTTGTATGTTTCCGTTGCTCTCGCGGGCAAGAACTGAAATTGGTTTTTGTTTTGCTGCCATTTGCGGCTTGATTATACCACAACTGAGGCTAATTTGCTGGATTCAACGCTTTCTCTTGAGGTTTTTAAGGGCTTTTTTTGCTTCTTCCTGGTCGGACCAAGGATGCTCGCCATCTACAAAGGCTAAGCTTTTTTCGTGACCCTTGCCGCAAATTACAACAATATCTCCTTTTTTAGCTAGTTTTATGCCTAAGGATATAGCTTTGGCGCGGTCTGGTTCACGGATAAAGATATGAGGATAGGTTGTAGGCTGTCGGTTGTAGTTTGTAGGCTTGAACTCCCGGGCTCGGGCAAGCCGCGCACCATCTACCATTTGGGCAAGTATTTTCTCCAAACTTTCAGATCTTGGGTCTTCGGCTGTGAATATGGATATATCGGCAAGTCGGCTCGCGACCCCCCCCATCATTGGGCGTTTCCGATAATCTCTTTCTCCGGCGCAGCCGAAGATTGCTATCAATCTTCCTGTCCCGACCCCAACTTTCAGGGTTTGGAGAAGTTTCTCCAGGGCGTTTGGGGTGTGTGCAAAATCCACAATTACTTGGAAAGGCCTTGTTTTTATGTGTTCCATTCGCCCGGGAATACCACGGAAATTTTTTACCGATTTTTGTATGGTCTTCCAATCGACGCCCAAAGCTCGAGTTATTCCGATTGCTGCCAGGATATTGGAGACGTTATATTTTCCAGAAAGTACCGTTGTTATTCTGTGCCCCACCCCGTTGTCTGTTGCCAGAAAATCTAACCCCGACTTTTTCTCTTTTATTTCTCCCGCTTTTATGTCTGCCATTCCGGCGAGTGAATAAGAAATCACTTTTGTATTTTTGTTTGTTTTTCTTTTGAAATACCCAAAAGAGTCATCGTCTTTGTTGAGGACGGCGACTTTTACTTTTTTGAACAGTTTTGCTTTTGCTTGACGATATTTTTTAAAGGTTTTGTGGTAGTCGAGGTGTTCGTGGGTGACGTTTGTTAGGACTCCTGCCCAGAAGTTTGCCCCAAAAACCCTGTGCTGATCTAGGCCGTGGGAGGTTGTTTCTAGGACTACATGGGTTACTCCGGAAGACCTAAATTTTGCCAGGAGGGGTTGGAGAACTTTAGCATCAGGGGTGGTTGTGTGAAGACCTGTGTCTAGGAAACCTTTCGGTCCCCATGCGCCTACCGTTGAGATTAAGGCGACTTTAAACTTTCCTTCTTTTAGAATTTCATAGATTAGGTGCGCGGTTGTGGTTTTTCCGTCAGTTCCAGTGACGCCGATTACGGTTAAGTCTTTTGCGGGGTAGTTCGCGCGAACTGTTTCGACGAGGGAACTTAGATAATGTTTTGCGTTTTTGTAACGGGCAACAAGATTGGGGTTTGGGAGTTCCATTTGGCCATGAGCAGATTAGGTATAAGTATACCACCAAATTGATTATTTTGATGTTTGTTGGTAGTATGTTCCTTACCGTTTGCGATGGTCAATATTTCCACAATTGCGGTTAGTAGTTCTGATGCTGTTCCGGAACTTATAGATATTACGACTCAAGTTGTCTCTTGTGTTCGGGAGAGTGGAGTTAAAAACGGCCAGGTCACGGTTTTTTCTCAGCACACAACCGCTGCAGTTTTACTTCAAGAGAATGAAAAAGGGATTCATAAAGATCTCCAAAAGTTTCTTTGTAGCTTGTGTTCTCCCCAGGGAGACTACGAACATAGTCTCGCCCCTGACCATTTAGAGGATAAGATGCCGAATGGGCACTCTCACCTTCAGCATTTTTTGCTTGGAGGGTCATCTCAGACAATACCTGTGGCAGATGGGAAGGTGATGTTGGGAACCTATCAGAGCGTATTTCTGGTGGAGCTTGATCGGGCAAGGACCAGAAATGTCTTGGTGCAGGTTATTGGGGAATAGCTTCTCACTTCTCTCTTTGTATGACAAAGTCGGCCAAGGTTTGATAGACTTCCTGGAGACTTTTGTTTCCTGTTAGACGAGGAACTATTCGGCGGGCTTCCTTGACCAATTTTTCTGCTTTTTTCTGACAATACACTAGGGAGCCAGAGTTAACTATGATGTCTCTTACTTCTTTTATCTCGGCCTTTGTTATGTCTTTTTTACCCCAAAGTTTTTTTAGACTTCGGACTTGTTTTGGGGTGCCCTTTTTAACTGCCCAGAGATAAAGAAGCGTGTTCTTTCCTTCTTTTATGTCTGAGGCTGTTGACTTGCCTGTTTGTTTCTCGTTTCCGAACATTCCTAAAATGTCATCTTGGATCTGGAATGCAATTCCCAAGGGCAAACCATATTCTTCAAAGATTTTTACATTGTCGTAGTTTGCTCCTGTTAGTACTGCACCAAGACTAAGGGGGCCAACTATTGTGTACCATGCGGTTTTTAGTCTATTAACGGTTGTTATGTCCTTCTCTGACAAAGAATTACGGCTGGCCAGATCAATGTCCAGGCATTGACCGTAGCCTGTGTTTATGAGGAAATTTGAAAGGAACGCTATTCCGGCCGTTTTTCTCTCAGGGTCAAAATTGGCGTTTGCTATCAGTTTTATGGCCTCATAGCATCCGGTTACCCCCGCGAAAGTGGTCATGCTTTCTCCGTAGCGGATAGGGTTGCCCTTTCTTTTGTTTTTTTTATGGAATTTGGTATAGGAGATGTGAACCGTGTCTTTTCCGTGTCTGAGTACGTCCTGGTCGGCAATATCATCCATCATCAAGAGTGATATGTGGGTAAGTTCCATTGCAACCGAAACTGGAATAATTTCCTTGAGCTTTTTGCCTCCAAAAGATTCATAACCCAGTCTTACTAGCCCTCCACGCATTCTTTTGCCTCCCTCTATAAAACGCTCAAATTGTTGCCAAATCTGTGGGGCGACGGAGGGCGCAATTTTTCTTGACTCTCGAACTTTTTCTTTGAAGAAATTTTTCAAGAATTTATTTTGCTCTTGGGTGTAAGGGCCAAAATAGTTTTTGTAATTCATTTATTGCGCAAGTATAGCCTATACTTTTGATTTTCTCCAACCGGCATTTTCTGCTTCCTCTTCTGAGCAGAAGTAGCGCTCCCCCGCCGTTTCGTCTATTTGAGTTTTATAATAGTATTTTTGACCTGGAGTGTGGTAAATCTTTTCGCCTTTAGCGTTTATGTTGCCCTTGACAGTGCAACCGGTAGGGATATTTGGGGTATTGGAGTTACACGCGTTGGGTGCCCAGAGGCCACGGCTTTGATCTCTTGCTTCTTTTTCTGCTTGGCTAAACTGACTTTGATATTTTATGTCTGGAGGATATGTACTACTTTTGGCGTACCCTTGACGCACGAGAAAATCGTTTATGAAGACATTTTCTACCCATAGATAGCGGAGTAACCGGCCGTATTTGTCGGTTTCGGAAATATCTTTTTCCAGTTTTATGTTTTTCCCAAGTACTAATCTTTCATTTTCTGCTTTTGCTTCCCGGCCGAAACATTCGACCTCTTTGTCGGGATGTACGGTTTCAGGGGTGTCTATTCCAATGTAGCGCACCCTTCGACGTTGCTCAGGGCTATAGCTTTCTTGGATTTCAATTGTGTCTCCATCTATAACGCGGGTAACTAAAAAGGTAGATGGGTCGTTGGGTGGATCAGTAGAGGGGGCAGGTGCGGGAGTGGTTTGTGTTTTGTTGTCGAGTAAGGTAGTTGGCGGAGAGGGTTGGTTAACAAATAATGCATAGAGGCCGAGAGCTAGGAGTAGGACTCCTATGAAAGGAATAAAGGGCTTGCGCATCTATTTGCGGAAGGTTGAGATTACCGTCAGTAGTAGAGACAAGAGGATGCTTATTACGATGGTTGTAGTTATTGGGGCGTAAAAAGAGAAGTTTTCTTTTTTAACCAAGATGTCGCCTGGGAGTTTGCCCAAGAATGGCAGTTTGCCAAAAAACCAAAGAAATGAGCCGGTTACAATTAAAACTATTCCTACTATGATTACTACCCGGCCGGCTTCTTGAAGCATACTTTGTTAGAACAAGATAATTGTAGCATGTTGAAGAATTTTGAATGGTGTAAAATGTTTTGTGGTAGAAGATACTACTGAACATCGAGAGTCTGCTGGCTATTCTCAAAGAGACCTCTGCCCTGTTGAGCAATTTTTGCTTATGCGGTCTCCAATTGTTAATGGGAAGCAGGTGTCTGATGATGAATTTAGGCAATTGTGTGCGAGTGCCCAGGATGGTGAGCCTGAGTCGGTGAGAATCTTGAGAACGCCCTCATACTTACATCCGGAGGCAGAAGCGGCGTGGGGGTTAGGTAAGACGGTAGGTGAGGTTAACCGTGACAGACCCCGGTACTTGAATGATATATCTCTAGGGATAGTTGATACCAGACGACAAGTGGAGCTTACTTTAAAACAACACGCACAGATTAACATCGGATTTTCAGTCCTTGATCCTGATGGTTCGGCGAACCTTCGGTGGGAGGTGTGGTTAAGCGATTCAGAAGGAAAACCGTTGCTAACCGATAAAGACGTGAGCGATTTGCCTCTACACCCTGTACGAGGGGCCGGTTTTCGGTGGGAGGAACCAAAAGAGACAACAACTCCAAAGGGCGAGTTGTGTTGGTCAAGAGTACTTGTGTTTGACCTGGCACAATCTTAGAACCCCGTAATTGCAACTCCGAAGCCGTCTTGGGCGTAAACGCAACCCCAAATATATTCTCCGCCGGTTATTAGTTTTTTGTGTCCAAGTGTATCAAGCCATGCAGCTACTGCCTGGTCTGGGGTTGGGTAGCCTGAGATTAAAAATTCAGAAACGTTGTTGGGCATTGTTGGGTCGTCTTTGTATTTATCGTATACTCCCTGGAATCCGTCGTGTCCGTCTAGTTTCCCGAGTTGTCTTATTTGAGAGAGTCTAATTGCTGCAACTGTACATAGTATGTCGCGCTGGTTTAGGGAATTTACGCCGTGTTGGACCCTTGCTTTGTTTATTGCTTCCCAAAGTTCGGGGCCGGTGAAGGTGGGTTGTAGATAGGAGGTAGTGGGTTGTGGAGCGGACTTTTTGGAAACGACACTGGGTGTGGGGGTAGTCTTTGGGGAGGACTGAAGGGCTTCGAGGAAACTGTCTCGCAATTTTTGTTCTCTATACTGGGCAATTTCTACTGCTTGATCCAGACCTGCAAGGTACCCTCCGATGAATCCGATTACTAGAACTAGCGCTATTGTTAGCGGATTAAAAAAATACTTAGGTTTAAATTTTAGAACCTTTGGCAGTTTTAATTTAGCCATTTTTTCTCAAGGGGATGTCGTTTAGTAGCCGATTCCTAGTTTTTGTGGTCTCCCCTGCAATTGTTGCGCCCCTGTCGGGAATACTTTCCATAACGCCAATACTTTTTACTGTGATTGTTTTTCCTTCAACTGGTTCTTCTACGAGCGAAAGCAGCATTTCGGTTTGGTGTTTTCTGTCCTTTTGTTTCTTGAGCCGCCCGATTGTTATATGTGGGTGAAGCCTTGTGGGAGGAGAAAACTCCTCTTCTCCTAGGGCGTTTCTGAGTTCTTTGTATAGATTTCTTAAGGTTCGGTCGGGGTCTTGGATACCAACGAGGATAACGGAGTCGCTGTTCTCGGTACTTGAATAGAAATAGTCTAGCTGCCCTGTTGATAATTCGAAAGGACTTTGCAATTCTGCGACTTTCTTTACGGCACTTACTGCTGCCTCAAACCTTTCTTGGGCGATGTGTCCTAAGAAGATTAATGTGATATGGGCTTTTTCCGGATCCTGCCAGACTACCGGGAAATTTTTCTTTTGTAGATTTTGAGTAACTCTTGCTATTTCTTCTTTTGTCTCTTTTGGCACACTTAGCGCTATAAAGATTCTTCTTCGGGGGCCGTGGCTTCGTTTGAATTTTGGCCTTTTGGAACTTTCTCGCGGCATTTTAGAGTTGGGGTAAGGTTATCGTGTCGCCTACTTTTATACCGCGTTTATTGGCAACCCCTGCTGGAATTTCTAAGACATAATCAACTTTAGCCCGGGGAGCGTATTTGGGGATTTGAGGGTCAGGGGTGTTATCTGGGATAGTAGGAACATTGCTTGTGATCTCTGAGACAACGTTGTCGTTAATCCAGATAATATCTATTGGAAACTTCATTCCTTTCATCCAAAAAGCTGGCTGCTCGTCTTTCTTTTCGAGAACAAACAGCATTCCCGAGTCCTCCGGAAGAGATTCGCGGCCGGATAGGCCGGTTTTTCTTGCTTGCTCGGTTTGAGCTACTTCCACTTTAAATTGGGAACTTCCTACTGTAAGTGTTTTTTGTGTCAGCGTTGGGGTGTTTGCAGTAGGGAGACCGGTTCTTGCGAAGAAAGCTTCAAGGTTTCCGGGTTTTGAAGACCAGTATGCTAAAAACATTACTCCGACAAGGAGTCCTAGTAAGGCTAAAAATTGTTTCATATAACTAATTACTGATGACTGGTAACTTACTTCTCATTGTATACGGATGTCGACGCTCCTTGGACTTTTTCACCGGGCAAGTATAGGTCGAGCCAGGCCAGTGCTAGGGCAAAAACTAGGGTGGGAATTAGTAAAAACAGGACAGAATGATGGTGCCTTTTACGGTGAGGTTTAAGATGGATATGGATGGGCATAGTTAGCAAAATTCGCAAGATTTATTCTTCTTGCCTTTGCTGCAACAATCTTTGCAACAATAATAGTTGCCAATTTTTGTATACTCTTTCCCCTTGATTACCTTACCACAGTTATAGCACCGAACAGTCTTTTTACTGGCAGCTTTGGGCATTTGGTCAAATGTAGTGTAGCGATTTGTGGATTGTGGTGTCAATGAGTAGTCGTGGTGGTTATGCCGTGGGTTGACTTTCGGTATAGATTCGGTACAGTTTATTTGTGGAGATGGAATGGTGTGCGAATTTGGCGTATGCGATTGGATTGATTGCTGCTGACGGTTGTTTATCAAATGATGGTAGGCATATAGAATTGACCTCGAAAGATAAGGAGCAAATACAGACCTTTTCTCGTGCGCTTGGTCTTAAAAATAGTATTGGTTTAAAGAAGAGTGGGTACAACCTATTAGGGAATTACTTTAGGATTCAGTTCGGAAATGTGAAGTTCTATCGTTTTTTGCTCGAAATTGGTTTGTTTCCTAATAAATCTAAGACTTTGGGTCCTCTGAAGATTCCACCTCTTTATTTTGCCGATTTCTTGAGGGGGTATTTAGATGGAGACGGAAACATTTCTGTTGCCAAACACCCTCAAAGTAGGTTGCCCCAACTTCGTGTGAGATTTTCTTCTGCTTCTCTTCTGTATTTGGAATGGCTTAGGAGTTGTGTGAAGAAGTCTTTTGATTTAAAGGGTGGTTTTATTGACAACGGTATTTCAAAGTCGAGAGCTTATTATCTGGTTTTTTCGAAGGCGGACTCTGTAAAACTTTTGAGGGGTATGTATTATCGCGGTGTGGATACTTATTTGTCGAGGAAGTATAATGTTGCTCTGGGGTTTTTCTCGGGCGAGTGGTGAAATTGGCAGACACGTACGCTTTAGGAGCGTATGGGGAAACCCTTGGAGGTTCGAGTCCTCTCTCGCCCACAACAAAAAGCGCCCCTTGCGGAGCGCTCTTTGTATACCCGATAAATCGGGATATGCGGTCGCGTCGGATCTTTAGAATCTGACGGACCAAAAACCCCAAAGTCTATGGGGGTTTAGGCCACAAACCTCAGGATCTAGTGCGCATTATACCATATAAAATGCGAAGTGTCAAGAGTTATGAGATAGGGCTATTTGTGGATAAGTAGGTTTGGTGTGTTGGTTATGAGGTTATTCCATTTCACTCAAGAATTGGGTTACGCCGGCAGCCCATGTGCCAGGAGAAGACGGAGTGTACTTCCTCATTATTTCTTCCGGGGTTGTATACCCTTTGTTTAAGTAGTTCTCTTTTAGACCCTGAGAGACTGTTTCAATTGCTTCTGTGTAGTTTGAGAATCTTAGAGTTCCTCGGGCGTGTATCCCCCACCCCCAGCAGTTATAAGAATTTTCGGGAATTTTTTTGCAGAGATTTGACTCTTGTTGAGCTATTGCAACCAAGAGCCTAAAGTCGAGCTCGTTTTCTTCTGCTGCTTTAACGGCTTGTTCTGCGTAAGGAACTAGCGGGGAATCGTATTTTTCAAGATATTGTCTGATTATCTCTACTCTTGCGTCCCCTACAGTTGCAGCACCGGCGACTTTTCCTACTGGGTCGGGAATGGCGGCGTAAACTCTTGAGCCGTATCGAGGAGCCTGGACTTGGGTTGCTGTCTGCTCGATGTCTGCGAGAGGATCCAAGGGGGGTTTTGCAGAAACTACTTTTAAAGCAAAAACGCTTGTGAGAAGGGTTATTGGGGTGACTATGAAGAATGTCGCGAGATAAAGTAGGCTTCTCATTGGCAGATCCTGCCTGCCGGCCGGCAGGTGTTGCTATCAGAATGCCAAGTGAAACTCTTTATGTCAAATTTTTGCGCCCCCGGCAGGAGTTGAACCCGCAACCTCATCGTCCGAAGCGATGCGCTCTGTCCAGTTGAGCTACAGGGGCGTGGTGGATCGCCAGGGACTCGAACCCTGAACAGCCGCCTTAAGAGGGCGGTGCTCTACCATTGAGCTAGCGATCCAATTGAGGCTTTTGGCCTATCCGGCTACAATTATACCAAATATGGATAATACCGAAAAACAAATCGAAGCTATTCAAGAGGAAATGCGCAAGACCCCGTACCATAAAGGTACTCAAAAGTGGTTTGGGAAAATGCGGGCAAAGATAGCAAGGTTGAGAGACCAGATTCTCTGGCGTCCGTTTTTGGCAAGGCAAGGTGGGGGTGGTTTTTCCGTTCGTAAGTTTGGGGATAGTTCTGTTGTTTTAGTTGGTTTGCCTTCTGTTGGTAAATCCACTCTTCTTAATGCGCTGACTAATGCCAAATCCCCTACTGCAGAATATGCTTTTACTACGGTTTCTGTGATTCCTGGGATGATGAATTTCAATGGAGCACAAATTCAGATTTTGGACGTTCCCGGACTTATCGAAGGGGCTTCCAGAGGAGCAGGGCGTGGTCGGGAGGTTTTGTCGGTTGTACGAGGAGCTGACCTTCTTTTGATCATTGGTGAGCGTGGGAAAGAAGAGAATCAGTTTATGCAAATTGACCGTGAACTTTTAACAAACGGTGTTCGAATAAATCAGGAACCGCCAGAGGTTGCTGTTAAAAAGCTGCTTCGCGGGGGTATAAAGATAAATTCTACTTTTAAGCAAGAAATTGACCGCGAGACGATTCGGGAGGTTGCAAAGGAGTTTGGGATTATAAATGCGGAGATTACTATTCGCGAGAAATTGACCCTTGATCGATTGATTGATGTGTTTGCCACGAGTCGTGTTTATGTGCCGGCTTTGTATGTTATTAATAAGGTGGATAAGCTGAATTTTGGTGGTACCCCTGAGGTGCGGGTACAATTTCACTTCGGGAGTGAAGCAGGTACGACACCTCGGGAGGTTGTAAGGATCAGTGCGGAACGAGGGTTGGGGTTGGAGAGTTTGAGAGAGAAAATGTGGGAGGTGTTGGGGTTGGTAAGGGTTTATCTTCGTGATCCGAGAGGCCACCCCCGCAGTCATAGCGTGTTCGGTGGACGCTTGGACTTAGAGCAGGTGATAGTTCATACGGAGGAAACGTTGGGTGGGGTTTTGGGAAAGTTGGGCCCCGATGCTTCTATTGGAAAAACTGAGGCGCGAATTTGGGGACCTGGGGCAAGATTCCCCGGGCAAATTGTTTCTTTGGGGACAAAGGTACAAGACAGGATGGAGGTAACTTTCGTTTAGGTAAGGCATTGGACGTTAGACATTGGAGGTTAGAAGTTGGATCGTTGGGGTGTGAACTTGTGGTTCAGGGACCCCAACGTGGGCGGGCGGGCGGCAGTTAGGTTGTGGGGGCGGCGGATAGGAGTGCCATTGAGTACAGGCACTCATATCCCACTTCCAAGTAGGGATAGCAGCCCTCGACAAGGTCGTGGTCGCCTAGGAGTTTGGTGACCCTTATTTTGCAGACTCTGGTATCGACTTCGTCGACCACTCTGCATACAGCGTGGATTGTTCCACACATGACCTTCCTGTAGAGAACAACGGTTTGGCCGATGGTGGGGAGCGGGCGTAGATATGTTAAGGAAACGCTCCTGGATTGACCTGTTAGTACAGCATACTTCCCACTTCCGGCGTTTTCCAGAAAGATTATCTCGGCGCTGTCCTCGGCAAGACTGGTTATTCGTGCTCTGGCTTCTATGCCGGCGTAGGGGTTGTGGTAGGTGGCTTGGCCCCATGCGGCGAGCTGTTCGCGCTGTTTTTGTCTCGTACGACGCTTTTCTTCAACGGCGTTGACGATGTCAGGGTGTTCGGCTCTGAGCTGGTCCCAGACGGCTTTCAGGCCTGCCAGCGTTTTTCGGTGCCAACGGCGTCTTTTCCATCCTTCAAACCGCGAGTCGACGAGCTCTTGTATGTCAGCCTCGGTTGTGTCAGGAAATTTGCCGAACCTGCCGCGGGTTACGGCGAGGAGACGTTCACGGCGACGGCTACGCACGACGGCTTCACGGTCATCGGCTGTGTATTCCATTTTTCTCCTCCACATGAGAATGAGCAGCTTGTGACAGGGTGGAACCCTGTCAATGTTAAGGTGTGCGTGGGCATTGGGCTCACGACTTAGGGGGATTTTACAGCGTTTTGTTGTCTGGAGTCAAACTATGGGTTTGTTGGGGAAGGTGTGTGAGGGTTTTTCGAAGGTGTCGCGGTGAAAGTTCTTTTGCGAGTCTTTTTGTGTGTAGACGAGGCGTCTTTGAGGAAAAGACAGTCCTTGTAACATTCCGCCAATCATTAGTCCTTTGAAGAGTGTTGAATCAATCAAACCACCTGATACATAGATTGATATTAAAAGAAGAAGGGTGCAGTTGAACCAGTGATGGAGGTGGATTACTCTCCCTCTGGCAAATAATCTTATTGCCGGGGACAGCTGCAGTCTTTTTGTGATTTTTATTTCCGGGATCTTATAAGAGAATTTCGAGTGAGGGTGGCTTAGATAGTAGAAAGCAGCGTAGCCCGAGATGATGGCAGGGATCAAGGTGAAGTTCATTTGAAGGGAGTCAGCACAGTTAGGTTAATTATTCAGGAGCAATGTTGGAATGTCAAATGACCTAGTGGTAGTGGGTGGTATACTTATTAAGTATGGCGGTAATACTTGACGGTGAAGAAAAAATAACTGCTAGGGCGCATGCAGATTTGGAGGGAGATACGATTTCCGGAACTGCGGATTTTGAGGAACTTCAAATTGGCACCCAGACTTTGGTTCGTATAACTGTTGAGCTTTCTGGTGATCCGGAAAAACTTGTCCCGGGACTTCATGCTGTTCATATTCATGAGAAGGCAAGTTGTGAAGGGGGTTTTAAGTGCGCTGGGGGACATTTTGACCCGGGGCCTGCGGGGAATACGGACCCGGACGCGAACCATCCTTACCATGCTGGTGATTTGCCGAATATAGAAATCGGAGAGGATGGTAAGGGAAAATTACAGTGTGTTACGACTCGTGTAACCCTTTCTCCGGGGCCTCTTTCCATATTGGAAGGTGAGGGCACTTCTCTCATGATTCATGGCAATCCGGACCCTTATCGTGGCGGACCTACGGGTTCGGGGATTTCTGGCGGGCCAAGGGTTGCTTGTGGGGTGGTTAAAGTGGTGTGACAGGGTTCCACCCTGTCAAGGAGAATTGAACGACCGCCTGGTGCACGAAATGTGCTTGTCCCCGTTTAGGGACCCAGGCGGTCTTGTTGGTTGGTTTGGGCAGTGCTAGCTGGTTGAGGCGGCAGCCTCGCGGGCGCGGCGCTGTTGAGTGCGGACAGTGTGGCAGCGACCAAGGCCCACCTTGTAGAGGGGGCAAGGATCTCGCTGTGTTGAGCTGCACTCGCCTTCTTGGCACCACCGTTGGCGCTGAGCGTCAAAGACCCGTGGGTTCAGTGACACCATGAGGATCTCAAGGATGTCATGGAGTCCAAGCTTGGTTGGCGGCATGTTCCGAGCGGTAAGGCTCCCGTTGAGTAGCATCCCGCCATTCGGTTGGTAATACCACTCTTCGGAATGCTCGAGAACTCCCTCCCGACTCAGATCTTTCCATGGCAGATCTCCGAAAAGCTCCTTGGCTTCCATCTCGCGGATTCGGACCATGTGGACCGTATCGCGCATGGAGCTGCCTGAGGATTGGTTCGGAAGAATTTGTATGTGGCCGGATGTCTGCTGTTGAACGACGATGTCAGCCTTGTCGCCATACTTAGATCTGGCGTAGCCTAGGACCTGCTTGTTGTTTGAGCGAATCAGGACCACAGTGTAGACGCGGTTGCTGGGCCCAGGAATTTGTACGACCAACTTGTTCCGGTCGTAGTGCTCCTTGAGTTGGAAAAACCCTTCCTGGTTTTTGATGTATCCGCGGATGATGGCATCGACCCAGGAACGGACGGTTTCCGGATGATCAGGGTAAGCCAGGTGCATTTGCTTCACAAGTGAAGCAAGATCAAAGGTTCCTGCCTCGACCTTTTCGCCGTCCAACATAGTCTCTTCGCCGAGGTCTCGTGCCTTTGTGAAGGCTAAGAGTCTTCCGAGCTCGGGCCTATCTGCGATTCCGAGGTCTTTGGCAATTAGCGTAGCGGCGCATTCGTTGAGCTTCCTTGCTTGGTCGCCGTTTGCGTGCTCGTCGAACTTGCCTCCCCAGATTCCAACGGCCAATACACCGCGTGCTTCCCACTCTTCGGCTGAAGTGCCATCGGGCGAGTTGCGGCCTGCGTCGTAGTACACGACTTTGGCGTTTTCAATGCCGGGATACTTCTGGCGTCCATAGCGCTGCAGTAAATAGATGCCAACATACTCGTCCAGATGTGGGTTGCGGTGCGTGGCGATTTGGTTAATCCGCATGGTGTTCCTCCTTTAAGGAACCAGCTAGTAGGTATTGAGATTGCTCATCAATACCAGATTTAAAGTGCTGATTCAGCCGAAAGTCTTTCAGCTGACTCTTGGAACTTGCGAACAATTCGTAAGCTTCAAGAGTGTGTGCCAGCCGAGTGCCCTAGTTTCGCGTTGTTGTAACGCAATTTCAGGCACCCGGACTGGGTGAGAATCAGTAGATTGGGCGACGCTTGCCGTAGAGATCTTGGTGGGTTTCTAGATCCTCGATCCATTCGCGAGTGCGCACGCGTCGTTCTCTGTCCCACTGCCGCTGGGTTGTTGGCGTGACTACACACTCGATTATGCCGTTGACGGCCAGGAGGGTGAAGGTGCCACGCGGCGTCTTGAGCGTAAAGGTGTCGAGGTGTACCTCCTCTTCGTTGTGTCTACCCATGGACACGATTTCGCGTGTCCCCATGAGTAGTTCGACGGGTGTATTGAAATCTGCCAGATAAGGAGAAAGTCCGTCGTAGTTCGCTCGGTGGAACTCCACGTCCCGTTCGACGACTTCGGTCATTCCCCCAAGCCCTACGTATGCAAGTGTGTATGCTTCTTGTATTGCGTGGGTGATGTCCCCGCGGATGATTTGGAGGAGTTCACGTTTTGACCGCGCCATATGTATTGGCGTTGACGATCTTTCCGCGAACTCTGCCGACCAGGGGATGCCCTGTGTGTCGTGCCAGATTTCTGTCTCGTCATCCCGGCGGATTTGAACCCACCGTTCGATGTTAAGGTCACTCGCTGAGTAAAACCTTACGCAGGAGCAGGTACGACAGTGGGTAGGCTTGTGATTGTCGCGAGAGCAGTCACACATTGCGCAGTAGTTCATGACAAACCTCCTTTAGGGTCTAATTGATTCTGTTTTTATGGTGCTGATTCAGCCGAAAGTCTTTCAGCTGACTCTTGGAACTTGCGAACAATTCGTAAGCTTCAAGAGTGTGTGCCAGCCGGGTGCTCTAATTTCGCGTTGTTATACGCAATTTGTATTAGGCACCCGGGCTGTTTGTGGTTGTGCGGCCTATGTTTGTACTAGTCTAGTATTGTTATTGTCCGCACCTCCATCTTGTTGTAGATCTGAGTGATCAGGTTGGTAACATCACCGGCGATTCTCAACGTGTCACTCCCACTTGTCCTCTTGGTGTGGAGGAGCAGATGGTCTGGCCTGACGCTTACTAGCGTAACATCGTTGAGCTTTGCGCACCCGGAGGCCAGACGGTCTGCGCGCAGGTCTTCGTTGCGGCCGGAGTGCAGTCTCAGTGGCTCACCGGTAACAACGTCTACGACCTGGAGAACTGCTTTCAACTCTGATGGACTGCAACCAAAAACACTGTTGACCTTGAAATAGACGTCGACTTGAGGGACGCTTACCTCCACCGCTTCTTGTGTGTCCTCTTGTTCTGTCGGGAACAAGTTTCTTATGTGCAAGAGTCCTATGCCGATCAACATAAGGTTCATGTTGCCGAGTACGTACGTGAGAGGTATGGTAGCCAACCCGAAAATTCCCACGAGGCTAGCTACCGTACAGAAAAAGGCTCCGATCACGAACAAGCCCAGGCCGCAAATCACCAGTAGTAATTTCACCAATGCCAGTGCCATCTGTTTCTCCTTCTGTTGCTCTTTGGCAACGGTCTGGGCTCTTTTTTTTGAAAAACCCACATTGTTGCCTTTGAGCGTTAATTAAGGTGCAATCTATTTAAAAACACCAATTGCTTGCTGTTTTTAAGCGATTGCCGGGTACCGATCTTGTGCACGATGTGTGCGACGAAGACCGGCACCCGGTGGAAGGAAGAGTTAGATCTGCGACGGCCCGAAGGGACCGTTGATGTTCCAGTGGTCACTGGAATTGATGAGCTTTCCTTCATCCGACATAGGGTCGGAGGCCTCAAAGATGCGAGCGATGTCGCCGCCTTCTACCGAATAGATGGCAGCAACGCCAAACGATCCGTCTGGACGGGCAGTGGTGTGGTTCACCGTGAACCAGAACGATGTCTTCATGGCCCCAAGGCCACACTTGAGGGGGATCTCCGACTCAGGCAGTACGACCAGGCCGTCATTGGTACCACCATTGTGTTGGTGGCAGAATCGTGCGAGGTCGTACAAGTCTCTCAACTGCACTGGCGTGTGGATGGCCAAATGGTCCTCGTCGCCTAGTACTTTGCTGAGAACGGCGTCCTCGGACGCTGTCGGTGCCTTTGCTCCTGCCCAGATGACTGGTGTGCTAGGAAAAAAGGTCCTCAGTGGTCCGGCGTCCTTGCTGTTTGCGGCAACTAGTTGCATTTTCTTCCTTCATATTTTCTGTGTGCTTATTGCAATCACAGGCGGCTTGTTAAGCAGCACACTGGCTACCTCAACTTGCACGAAAGAGATATACCAGAGTGCTACCAACAAGCTTTATTCAAGGTGCTAAGCTAATCCTGCTCGCTGCTGCTCCCAGGATCTTCGGCAACGTTTTGCCTCGATGTGTAAACGAGGCAAAAAGCGGCCTCGAGATTATTTAAGTATTGTACCTCAAAGAAGCTCAAAAGTCAACTACTACAGGTTACTGCATGGAAAAGCCCCCGGTCTCGCGTCAGTCGTCTGGTTTCGTTGTTGAGACGAATCGTTGACGGCGAGGTCCGGGGGCTTGTTGGTACCAGTCGGTACCTGGTTTTAGGATGTGTTTGGACGGAGGAGCGCAGTTAGCTTCTCTTGGTGCCCTTCGTCCTTTGGTATGGTGAGCAGCTCCTCTGCGGTGGTCCCGACTGATTCCGGCTCGAGCTTCCCTGCTTCCAAATGGAAGAGAAAGTGGCGCCAGGCACCGGTTTTCCCTGTCTTGATCAGTTCGAGATCGTGGGCGGCCGCCTCGGCGTTGTACTCCCTCTCGAGCATATTGAGCTCTTCTGGTGAGGTACCGATTGCTCGGAGGGCGTCGGAGTCTGTAGGCAGTTTGGAGAGCATGTAGTAGAACAAGCACCCTCCTTCCCGCAGGTCTCTGAGCACTTCTTGAGCTGAGGGTTCTGGATCAGTGTTGTGTGATCCGTACATCACCCTCAATACCATGGCTTCCTGATCCTCTGGGAGACCAAGGGCTGCTGCGACCTCGGCTGCGCGGCCTTCCATGTCGAACATCATTCCCCGCATCCTTTGTTGCCAACCTACGTTCATTTTCAGCTCCTCTATTGTGTTTGAGAGCTTCTCGACTCGCCTAAAGGTTTGGTCGAGGTATAAAAGGTGCCAGAAAAGCACAATTGCTCGTGCTTTTACTACGCCTATTGTAACACGAAACAGCTACGATGTCAAAGATTATGGGATAGCATGATACTGAACTTCCAGTCTTCAAGTAGACAGGTTGTTGACATAGCTTCTCTATCTGACTACAATCTGACTAGAAACTGACTGAGATGTCAACTAAAACCACTTCGGCTCCGGAAGTTGCCCCTCCTCTTACAATTGCCACGCTCAAAAAATATGCACAGGAAGTTTTTACGCCCATACGGCGGGGTGAGTGCGTAAGTACAATCTGGCCCTTGATGGCTGGTAGACGGATTAGGAATAAATTCATTATCTCCTACCCCGAACTTTTCTCGGAAGAAATTGGGAATCCTTCAAAATATCTGCTTGTGTATGTTGAACCTTTAGAACTTACCGAAGAATCAAACAGCGGATTTATAAGACTTGTTGCAAAGTCTATTCTTGAGGCTTTTTCTCAAAAAAACACGAAGGCTTTTAAAATTGGCGCAGAACTTTCATTTGACGAATCATTAGGGTATTCGACTCTTCTTGATCGTTTAGCACAGCTTGTTTCCACGGTGTCTTCTTTTGGGTTGGCGACTGTTTTATTTTTGGGGGAGTTTGATGAGCTTTCGTTTGCAAATTCGATTCTGCACAATAATCTTAAATCTGTTTGGGCAAGAGCTGGCGGCAGTTTGCAGTTTATCTTTCTTTTGCAGGATGATGTTACCAGGCCTGAGTCTATTAAGAAATATGACGAGATAAATTCTTTGCTTTTGCGGAATGTAGTTTATGTTCCTTTGGTTGGGGACGAAGATATTGATTATCTTATTGATTATTTTGCGAAGCGTTTGGATAGGTCTTTTTCGAAAGATGAGCGGACTCTTCTCCGAGAAGTTTGCGGAGGGCATCCATATCTTCTTAGTTCTTGTACGAGGCTTATTGCTTTGATGAATGAATGTCAAGCTTCTCTTGAGGAGATACGAGAGGTGTTGTTATCTCATTTTGAGCCGAGATCGGCTACTCAAAAGATATTTGATAATCTTTTACCTTCGGAGCAAGAATTTTTGAAGAACATGGTTTTGGGCAATGGTACTGCTGTTACCAATTTGCCCCCTTCGGTGTCCTCTCTTTTAAACTTGGGACTTATTAAAAAAGACGAGGAGGGCAAGTGGGTTCCGTTTGGAGAGATTTTTGCTGCTATCATTAAGGGCGATCAGGTTGAAGTTGCCCACTCGCCTGATTCGGGTTCTCACGGTTTGCACTACGATGAGTCTACTGGAGGAATTACTGTTGGCGGTGTAAATGTTGAAGAGAAATTTACGCGGCAGGAATATGATATTTTACGCTTCTTTTTGAAGGATTTGACCAAACTTCGGTCACGGGAGGAAATTGGTGAGGCCATGTGGGGCGAGCAGTCGTATGATAAGTATTCCGATTGGGCAATTGATCAGATAATGAGTAAACTTCGTAAGAAACTCAAAAGTTTAGGTATGGAGAAGGCCTTAGTTACTGTTCGAGGGCGGGGGTACAAGTTTTCTATTTAGGGATTATCTGGGAGCGTATTCTCTGAGCACTTCGTTATTGATATGTGTGACAGACGGGATTATCTCATCGGTAGACAGTCCCCTTTCTCTACCGCCGACTGCTTCTTTGCCCCAATGTTGGATTGCGTATGGGAGCGAAGTTTCTTTTAGTGCGTGGGGTTTTGTGCCTTCCGCGAGCTCTTTTCTTACTGCTGAGGAACCGGAGTAGGTTCCGGCGGTTATGATAACAGTTTCGATGCCTGTGTGTCGGCTGATTGCTTGGAAGTTTCGTATTGTTGTGTGAGTCGATCCGGGTCTTGAAACCAATATGGCCCCTGGTCTTGTTACCCTTTCGGGTTGTCTTTCTCGCGGAGCAAGATCCCTGCCTCCATTTTCCCATACACATTCTTCTGGCCCCATCAGTTGATAGCATTCCAATTCTACGTCCGGGTCTCTTCCGGCCTTATTTAAATCATTCCACAATTGCGCCTGTATGTTGTTTGCGGTTATGACCATTCTTTGGCTCATGTCGGTTTTTGTTGGGTCTGGTTGGAGTGCGGTGGTCATCATAACTTCTGATCGGTCAAATTCGTATCCGGAACCTAGTAGGATAGATCCTGTTCGGATTCTAATGGGACCCACGTGGGCTGTAGATTTCTCGTAGCCCTCAACGTTTTGTGTACGAACTATGGGGAGTATGATTATGGCTCGTTGAATTGGTTTTCCGTCGCTCGTTGTTTGCGGAAGTGATTTGAGGTGGGCGTTACCGCACCAGACAAGATCCTCATGTCCTTTTGTCCAAGGGGCAAACGAACCAGGGAAGAAATAGATCCTAAAGATGCGGACCCCCGGTTTAACTACTTTGGAGAGGTCCACGTCTGCAATATCTTTCCAGGGGTTGATTCGAAGTTTTTCGGCAGCGTAACGGGCAGCATGGGGGAACGGAATGAGGCCTGCTCGCATGGCTTCCCTTCCAATATCTCGCACAAGGTGGGGAAAATAAGTAATGATGAGGTTGGTTAATGGTCCAATGTTGTCTATTCTGGCAGATTCGGCCGCCTTTACTAGGGCTTTGGCAATTTCCCTGTCTGAGAGGCCTGCGTTCTCGGCTTCGTGAATGGAGAGTGCTGCGAATTGTGCAAAGTCTTCGGGCCGAGGGACAAGTGATTTTTTGTCGGCTGTAACAAGCGACGTTCGGTAGGCATAACTGAACACCTCACCGTATCGCTGTTTAAGTTGCCTTTCTACAAGTTTGAGTTCTAGTTCGAGATCTTGAGCCCAGGCTTGTTTTCTCAGGGAGATTTGCAGTTTGGCAATAGAGTTACGCAGAGCGATAAAGGGTTGAAAGAGTATTTCGGCCTCTCGGCCCTTGATTGCTGTTGGGGGTTTCCAGAGGTCTGTAAGAGATTCTACATCTTGGCCGATTGTTGTTCCAATGATGGCTTTAAGAAAGACAGTCGCTGCTTGGGCATTTTCTTTACTTGTGGAGATCTTTGTATCTAACCAGGAGTAGAAGACATACTCGGACTCTTTATATTTAAGAGTGTTTAGTATGTCGAGAAGACTTTTGGGGATTGTTAAGTCATGATTGGGTTTATATATATTTGTGGGTATTTCCGTACTTGTTCTTAGCCCGTAGAGGCATAATGCCAGAGTGTTGGTGAGTTGAGTTACTACGTTACCTGGCTCGTCGCAGAGTCCCATGATTGTTAGTGCGTCCTCCAGGGTTTTTTCCAAAAGGACTTCGCCAGGAGGGGCAGGCTCTACCCAGGCTGTTGGGGTTCTTAGTTCGGCGTGAAGGTCTTCGCAAAAGGTAGTTAGGAGTTTGTGGAATTGCGGTTTGGTTAGACCGGGTACTCTTTGCGCCGGATCTTTGTGGGGTTTTCCTCTAACCAGCTTTCGGATTGGGTCAAGTTTGAGCAATTGAGCTCCCACCCACCTGACAAAGACGTTCTCTCCTTGTGGCATTGTTGAGCGTATTGTTTTCATGCGCTCTTCTACAAGTTTGGTTGGCCATCTTTCCACGATTTCAAGTAATTTTTCTAATTCTCCGCCTTTTCCTGGATAGAGTTCGACGTACCCGAAGGGAATTGGCTTTTCTCCTTTTACTGCGTCTTGTAGTGCTGCAATTAGTCCGAGGTGTGTTGTTACCTGTTTTACTATGTGTGGCACACCTTCAGGTTGGGCAGATGTTCCTCTTCCGTCGGGCATAAAGAAGGTTCCCGTTTCTCTTATGCCAAGGTAACGTTCGGATAGTGCTGTCATTTGACTTAAAAAGGCCGCGGTTACCAACCGGGCCTTTTTTAGATTGGCTTATTTTAGTCCTGCTTGGGCTTGCTTTCAACTTAGTCAGGAAAATCAGTTTCGATTTGTGGCTAATTTACTAGATTCAAGTCAAGTTGGAGTCAAGCGGATACTGTTTTACCGGTTTAGTATTTAACTTATGAAAGGAGGATTAGCAAGATGACACAACAAAGAGTTGTCGAGCCCGTACAGGAATGGTTACTTGCTCAAGGTCGCTGCACCGGATGCGGTGAGTCACTTGAGGAAGCTGAGAAGCAGGAGTGCCAAGGGTTTTGGATGGTTATATGCCAGTGCGAGCGCGTTTTTATATATGACGCGCGAACTGGCGTTTATCGAAGACGTGCGTTGAGGGGTGTATCAAGTTGGAGAGGAGCGTATTAAATGACTTCTCGATCACCGCCTCGGAGGGGCGGAAAATACCAGCTAACTGCCTAGGGAGGGTGCCAGACGGCACCCTCCTTTTTTTGTTGGGGCGTATATGCCGGGGTTATAAAATTAGCTTGCCACACCGGGTGTGGTTGCCTGAATTATTGGAGATGGTAGAATAGTTTGTGGATACTGTTACGCTTGAGACACTGGGTGCGTTGGCGTTGGATTTGAAGCGTGCCTCTCTCGCCTTTTGGAACGGATCTACTTCTACAGGGGAACGATTTATTGCGGAGGTAGTTATCAGACAAAGGGAGGTTAATATGGATGAAGTTGATACAAGGACGCGAAACGTTTTAGAGGCTTTGCCGGGAGTTTTTTCGCAGGACGACACTAAAAAGAAGGCCGAAGATCTTTTAATGTACAGTACTCTTGTGCAAAATCGTGTTACGATTTCTTTGAAGCTCCTAAGTTAGCTTGATCTCTCTGCTGTTGGTTGATTCCGAAGGGAGGCTGCAACTTGCAAGACACTGGCGATTTCTTGAGAGTTGGGTTTGTCGCCTCCTGCTATGCGCTGGTCTGGTTGTACGACTACTTGACTAGGATCTACGCTTTCAAGGACTACTCGGAAGAGAACGTCGTCACCGTCGGATCCCCAGGAGACTGGGATGCATACTAAACCCGTTTTCGTTGCCTCTACGACCATGAAATAGTCGCTTGTAGGTTTGCCGTTTTCGCCAAGTCCTCGTACGACTGTCCCCGGCTCTAGCGGTCTCTCGTCTACTCTTTCGGCGGTCATTTGGCTAAATATAGATGCAGGGAGTGGGGATTGCAATAGCTAGTTGTTTATCGTAGATTTAATATCGTTGCCTCAAATGGAAGATCAAAATTTAACCTCAACTTCGAATGCTATGACTTTGGTGAGCGTTGAGAGCTCGATTAAGCATAATTTGGCTCAAATTGCCAAGACTCGGGCGGACTTAAAAGTCCAAAAAGAGATGGTTGATTCTTTTTTGGAAAATGATCCTTTGTATATGGAGCATGCAAAAGCGGCTAAGGATGCGGCGGCTCAAAAGAGTGCGACAAAGCAAAAGCTTTTGAAGCAATCTCATGCGGTGACCGTTGTTGATAAGATTATCGCTTTAAGGGAGGAAATGCGTGTGGCACAAGAAGCTTTATCTTATTATCTTGGAGAATACCAACAGATGACGGGTTTTAATGAGTTTGAGGATGAGAACGGAGAAGTGAAACAGATTGTGTATGTTGCAAAGTTAGTAAAAAAAGCCTAGCTCCAGACCCTATTAATTTTTCGGGTTTCTTCATGTGTTTCTTCGTTTGTGCTGTGGTATATTTCGGGCATGAGGGAGATTTGGCAAGAGTCTATAAGGGCGCATGAGTCGCCTCTTGTTGGGAGAGCGGTCGAAAGGGCGCGGGAGTTGCCTCTGGCAAGTTTGCGGGAGGCAGGTTTTTATAGAGATAGAGGCAAGTATTTCTTGAATATATCCTATCCGTCATTGCAAGCAATGTCTGAAGTAAGCGCGGCTGGCATTTACCCCCCGGCTGCTTCTGGCACTGGCAGAAGAGTTGCTTTGTATGTCCACATGCCTTTTTGTACTGCAGAGTGTTACTACTGTCATTACTATAAGAAATTTGGTCAGTCTTCTGGGGCAGTTGATACGTATCTTGGGGCCATTGATCGAGAGTTGGAGTTGTATCAGAGACAATTCGGAGGTCTCGAGGCTGTTTCTGTGTATGTTGGTGGAGGAACGCCAAGTTATTTGAATCCAGACCAGATAGACCGGTTGTTGGGGATTATCAAAGCACATACTAGTATCCAGAAGGGCGCAGAGGTTTGTTTTGAAATGCACCCAGAGAGTACGACAGCCGACAGGGTTTCTGTGTTAGTTGGTCATGGGGTAAACAGGGTGAGCATTGGCGTTGAGAGTTTTGAGGATAGGCTTCTGAAGGCTGAAAATAGGCGCCATACCGCTCAGGAAGCGGTAGCTGCTTTTGAAAGAGTGAGGGGTGGTGGTATTGCAAACGTTAATCTTGATTTGATTTATGGTCTTCGTGGGCAAGACTTGTCTGGTTGGGAATACAACCTTGATCGGATAGCTGTTTTGCAACCAACTTCAGCCACTATGTACTATTTAAGACTCAAAACGGGGACGCCTGAGTATAAGCTTTGGCAAGCCGATCCCAAGAGTTTTCCGTCGGATGAGGAACTAATGCTTATGCATATTATGAGTTTTGAAAAGATGGAGGGACAGTTAGGTTACACGCAGAGTCCTGTCGACTGGTTTATTAGAGATCCGAGCTTTTTCCACACATATCAGGATTACAATTGGAGGAGATCTGACGAGACTCCCCTTCTCGGTGTAGGGGCTTCTGCTTATTCGGCTATTGATGGTTGGCAGTATTACAACATTAATGATACTGGCCGTTATCAGGTTGCTTTATCGGAAGCTCGACTGCCTATCTGGAGAGGTGAGCATCTTCCTCCGGAAGAAAGGATGAGAAGAACTGTTATGTTGGGTATAAAGATGGGTATAGACAGGTCGGTGTTTCGGACAACTTATGGGGTTGACGTAGTGGACGCGTTTGAGAGCATGTGGCAGAGGCTATCAGATTTAGGGTTAGTTGTTGTTACAGATCAGATGGTTGATCTTACTTATACTGGTAAATTATTTGCAGATGAGGTGGGGCAGGTTTTTTACTCTGCTGCTATGAAAAAAAGGATGGAGGCAGTCGATCCGCATTTAATTTCTACCACTTGGCCTCAGTTTAATAGATAGATTAGAGTTTGGGGAGCCCTGGAGTTTTAATTGCGCTTTCCCAAGAAACCTAGCAAAGGGGACCCTGCTCCGATGAGAAAACCGAATTGGTACCAGCCGGTGTTTCTGGCAACGTCAAAAATTGGGTACTGTGTAAAAACGCCGAATATATGCAGTAGAAGTAATGGCCATGCGGTTAAGCCGTTTAAAAGTCCAAACAGGAGATTTTCTATCATTTGATGCTCTTTAGTTGATTATACACTAAGATTGACGGAAGTTGCTTTTTTTGGCCGCATTCGTAAGGTAGTCCACTCTGGTGTTTATTCCGTGTTCGCTATTCGATGTAATCAGACTCAACTAGTATACTATGGGGTGGCTAACCGGGCTCGAACCGGCGACCTGTAGGTCCACAACCTACTGCTCTAACCAACTGAGCTATAGCCACCAAAATTAGTGATAGTGCGGGATGCTTGGACTTTACCCCTCGTAGTCGGGGTTTTCTTCCTCTTCCTCGGGTTGTTCGAGATCTTCAAGTCTTTCGACCCCGGGTTCGCGCGCTAGACCTTCGTTTTCTACTTCCTCGTCCGGGCCGATTCGACGGTTTCTCTCGGCGTCGTTGACCATGTCGGAGGGAGTCCTGACTTCCCCAGGAATTGGCTCTTCGCCGGTAAAGTCTTTTACCATCTCCCCCACATCGTCATCGAAGGCCGGGTCGGTTGCTGGATCTTCTGGAGGATCCTTCTTGTTTTGCATGTCGGGAAGATCTCTTGCCACGCCCTTATTGTAACAGATGTATGCTGTTTTTTGGAGTGGTTTTTGGGGTAGAATGAATTTAGTGTTCATTCTCCTCGAAAAATTCAAGTATTGGGTTGCTTTTAATCTTTTAACACTCGGGAGACGGACTCGCCTTTTAATTGTGGCGTCTCTTTTTTTATGTTCCTTTTTGGGTGTTGTCTTTTTGGCTTGGACCCGGGGATATTTTGATCCATATGTTGCTGCGGAGAACATAACTTTATCGAATGTAACGGATAAGAGCGTCACTATTTCATGGAAAACCGTAAAGCCTGCGCGCGGACGGGTTGTTGTTAGCAATAAGGGTTTTTATCCGTGGGATCAGAAGATTAGGGTTAGGAAGGATGACCTTTTGGAGCTTGCGGACATGAATACGCAACTTGATACGCACCATATTACGGTTTCCGGTTTGCTGGCAGACCACACGTATGGTGTTAAGGTTTATAACGGTTGGTGGAGCTCCAAGACTTACAAGTTTACTACTCGACCGGAGATTCAAAATTTACCCAATCCCCATCCATCCTACGGGAGAATTGTCGATAGCGAGCGGAAAAAAGGAATTCCTGGAGTATTGGTTTATATGGTAATAAGTCGGGAGGGGCACACCGCTACTCTTTCGACTATTGCGGATTCTCAAGGCAAGTGGGCTATAGATGTAGCAAATATCAGAGATATTCAAGGACAAAGTTTTGATTTGTCTGATCCTAGAGTTGGGATTGAGATTTTAGTCGAGGGAGGAAGAAGAGGCAGAGTAAAGGCCACACTCAACAGTAAACAATTGAGTCCTGCTCCGGATATTGTATTTAGGGTTACAAAGGAGGGTACATGAGGGTTTTTCTTAAAAAAGCTGGTGTAATCTTCCTTGTTTTTGTTAATTTTATTAGCCCTTTGTATCCGGTAGTTTGGATCACACCTGTTCGTGCGAGCCAAGAACAAAGTTCCTTGCTGGCGTATTCTGATGATGACGGGGATGGTGTTCCTGATGAGGTGAGCGAAGAGCAGCCTCCCGAGGAAGCGCCGGTAGAGGAACCACAACCTTCTGAGGATGCCCCGCAACCAGATGTCCCACAAGAGGAGGCACCTCCACAAGAAGCTCCCCCGCAGGAATCACCTCCACAGGAGGAAAATGAACCTGTCCAGGATCAGCCGTCTGATTCTCCCCCTTCACCTCCTGAGGCTGCTCCTCCCCCGCAAGAGGTGGTTTCTGCCCCGTCTATTCCGGAGCAGCCTTCCGGATCCGGGACTGGTGGATATTTTACTCCTGGCGATGGGTCATCTCCTTCTGCTCCTACTCCTACTTTCTGTCCGAGTGTTGGTAAATACGAAGGTGACGAGTATCAGGAATGTTATGGACCTGGCACGAGCCGACATGTAAGAATTTCTGGTTGTAGTTGGCAAATAGTCCAGGAGGTTGTAAGTAATCCCGCATGTCCTGGCGCAGGAACACCCGAGTCAACGCAGTTTCAAGATACACAGGAACAAAATAACACCGAGGAGAATTATTGTTCTGGTTTAGGTCGATACAAAGGAAGTACATGGAGCGTATGTTCTGGGAATCCTGGGGAGGCAACTGCATGGCAAGCAAGTGCGGCTTGTGAGGCTGTTTCTGTAGGGTCTGCTGGTGAGCCGAATTGTGCTGGGAGCGTTGGTTCTTTGCCACAAGATGGGGTGGGTTCTTTGCCGTTGCCTGGGGAAAGTACGCAGGTATTGAATCCTTCGCCCAGTATTTCCGCTTGCGGTATAGAGATGTCTTTTCAGCGATGTGTTTTAGGAACGACGACGCTTATATCCGGCGTGATGTTGTCTACGGTTGACTTGGAAACTCAGAAGTGTACAACAACAGAGCAAATTCAATCGACCAGTGAAAACAGTACTAGTTGCGGATATAGTGATGTTTCTCAAGATAAGATACCTCCAGGATCAGGGGGTTGTTGTAATGTTGACGATGATTGTGTTGCCCAGGGTTTTGAGGGACAAGAGTGTTTAGTTTCGAATGGGGCATGTTCGGGTGCTGGTAAAAGTTGCGCGACTCCACAAGCAGAAGTTGCAGCCAAGATAAAAAGCGGGGTTGACGGTTGTTGTAGTGACGGTTCCCAGTGCGGTTCTGGCGAAGAATGTTATGTTGGGAACGGAGCTTGTCGGTCGGGTCTTTCTTGCGGAGCAGAGCGAACAAATTCCGGGAGTGGGGGTTGTTGTTCTGACTTCTCGGATTGTGCCTCCCAAGGATTAAAGTTTAATGGTTGTTTTTCGTCATTTGACGCAGGGCTTTGTAAGTCCGGGCAGTCGTGTAGACCTATTTCTTGCTCCGGCGCACAGTTTTGCAGTGGTGGGACTGCTTGTTACGACCAGGGCCAGTGTGCAAATTACCAGGCAGAACTTGCAAGGCAAAGAGCTCAGGCGGCCTTGGCTTCTGCCCGTAGTCAGTGTTATTCGTCGCTTGAGCCGGGATGTGTGGCCATCCTTGCCGGGGGAGATCAGATTGTAATAGAAGACGCGGGGCAAGCACAATCTCTTTGTAATACAAACACCGTGACCGGGTACAGTTGTGGTGGGGCAACGGCGGCTGCTTCTTCTGCAAATTCAAGTGGTCTCAGGAGCACTTCCGGTTTGGCTGTTGGGGATCGGGTAATTGTTGACGGGGTAGAAACAACAATAACAGAAGTCGATGGATCACTTGTAAAAGTTGCAAACAATCCCTATTGGTTTGGCGAGTTTTATGCTAAGTCAGTTTCAGAGAAGCCCGCCCAAAATCAGAGTTTTGGGCAGATTATTATTTTGCCTGACGGACAACAGGCTGCAGTGAAGAGCGTGAAAGCGAACGGAGACTTAGTGCTTTGGGATGGGAAGGAAATCTCCTCTTCTTCAAATACGGCGAAACCCATTGTTCCCAAGGAAGCGGCAACGGTGAACACTTCTTTGTCATGTAATGACTTTTTCGAGCAAGAATATACGGCTCCGACCGTTGCGGATGGTGAAACAGTAAGCGTTTCGGGTTCAAAGTACCAATGTAGTTTGGGGGGTTGGACAAAGATTGGAAATGCAGACGACGGGACATTTTTTCCAGACGCGATAAACCCTGGGGTAAAACAACTTGCAATCCAAGTTGGAGCTAACGTGCATCTAGGGCAAGACGACAGGCGTGCTCCAACCTTTTTGGATGTCTTGCCGGTTCTGCCGGGGATGAGTAAAGCGGAGACGGACTATGAAAAAGTACTTCGTGTATTGAACGAGTTAGGTATCCCTCCGGAGTTTGACCCGAATAATCCAATTAGTGCACGCGTTTGGACTGAGGAGAAAAAAATTGAGTTTGCAAAACGTGTGGGGCAGGAGACGGATCGTTCACCGCTGGCAACTGTTATGAGATCCCTTGAAAATACTCCTTTAGGATTTGTTGTAAATCTTGTTTCAGATGTCAACATTGGTGAGCTTTCGGATCACATATCTGGCGCGGGTGCAATTTTGCAGTTTGCTCAAGGCGAAAGTCGCGATGCCCATTTTTCTGAAGCAGATGCAATTGCTGATAACAAATATACCGATGAAGAATTTGCGGTTCTTGCCCAGGCCATGCAGGAAAAAGGAGTTATCGCAAATACCTCGGAGCTGCCAAATAAAGGTGACTTAGCGCTCTATGACCGTGTTGTAAAAGAGTTTCTTGCCAAACAAGCATTTGGATCGTATGGACTACAAGTCGTAGGTCCTGATCAGGTCGCTGTCTTGAGACGACAACTAGAGACTGACCCGGCAAAGCTTGAGGAGCTTAAAAACTTTGCAAATTTTACTGGCATAGTGTCGGCGGAAGAGAGCGACAAATTAACACCTGGTTTTATGGCCACTGGACGAGTAGGTACAGAAAAAATTCAAAGTTATCAAAAGGGAACTTATCAATCTGCAGCTGGACAGGCATTTTTGGAAGAAGCGGGTGAAGCGGCGCAAGGAGTTGCGCAAGATCTTGCATTTGTGGCAGGCGCAAATGTGGCGATTGCCATTGCAGCAGAAGCTGGCGCTGGGCGGATTGTTGGTTGGGGAGTTGGCAGGGTAGCGGGTACGGAGGTTGGCCAGGCAGTAGCAAAATTTGCAACCCACAGTATCTTAAAAATTCCAAGTGAGGAGGTATTGTCGGATGTTACCCGCGAAGGTTTGGATGTAGCAAAGAGAGAGTATCTAGAGGCGCAAAGAGCAAGAGTTTTGGCATTTGGAGATGAGGCTGTTTCGGGAAGTGAAAGCTTCTTGCAGAAAAATGCTGACGAGGCGAGAAGGAAGTTAGAGGAGGCATATCGAGGGGCTTTTGGGGATGACGCTGATAAAGTTTTGGAGTCTGCCGTTTCCAAGCTTGATATTATGGCCGGGGCTGATGTTTCGCAGATTGTGCGGGAGCAAGGAGAAGAATATGCTCAAAAATTTGCCGGTCAAACTTCTGTTTCCGATGCTGTAGTTAATCCTTCTGTTGTTGCGGATAATGCTTTCTCCCCCGCCGATCAGGTTGTTGCTGCATCATCAAGGCAAGGAAGGGTTGTTTTGGAATCAATTCCGGACGGGGCAGCAGGGGTTGTGGACGATATACCAACAAACTATCCCGGCGTTGTTGCGGAAGTGGCCGAGGTTACTGATTCGATTGACGCTCGAGGCGGAGGTGGATTTGTACAAGATGCGCAGGATGCTGTTGGGGGTTTCTTTGGTCGTTTTAGGAGGAGCGAACTTGATCCCCTAGAGGCAGTCGAAGACAGGATTGCTGCGGAGGCTGTTGGAGATGTTAGTGCAAGAACGGTTGATGTCTCCCCTGCTACTTCCAGATTTACAAAAATGACTCCAAAGTCAATTGACGATGCAGTTGAGATGACAGAGGATGCGCGTCGCTTTAAAGCGAGACTGGATGACTTGGCGAGGCGAATAGATGGAGTAACTGATAACACGGTAAGAAGGCAACTGGAGGAGGAAGTTGATCAAACCAGGGGGACACTTATAGTGATCCGTAAGAAAGCGGACGAAGCTATTGAGGAGATACAGTCTTTTAGGCAAGACGATGAGGTGGTAAGTCGGATTAAGGCCGAGATGGAACAAACACGTGTCATCGCTTCCAATGTTGGCGGAGGAAATGTGTTTGACACTTTAAAAACAAGATTTGAGGAACTCCCGCTTCCTTCTTTTCTTCGCGGTGGAAGTGAGTCACAATTAGCACCCTATAAGTTTGAGTTTACACCCGAGGAACGGTTACGTATTGAAGCGGCAAAACAAGACCTTAAGGTAAAAAGAGAAGAGGCTCTTGCAAGATCTCGTGCGCAAGTTGAAGCAATTAAAAAAGAACAGATCGATGCTGAGGCAAGAGTAGCAGCAGAGACAGTAGAAGCACAACAGCGAAGGCAAGCGGCGCAGCTTGCCCAAGATGAGGCCGAACGCGCTCGGCTAATTGCGGAATCGGAAGCATCTGCCCAAAGAGCAAAAGCAGCAGAAGCTGAAGCCCGAGCAAAAGCACGAACCGCAAACGAAGAACAAGCAAGACAAGCCTCACGCGAGCAGGACGTTGCAGCAAGAGATGAGGAAATAATAGAGGCACAAATTATTGCAGAAAGGCAAGTTGCCGATGCTCGTGCTAAGGAGGAGACAAGACAACAAGCAACTGAATTTTTGAGCAGGCAGAGGGAACTTGAGGAACGGGCGAATCGCGCAAAATCGGCAGCCGATGAGGCAGAGCGCAAATTAAGACAGGTTGATAATGCAATTGCGGCAAGACAAACTGAGATTGATGTAACTATAGCGCAAGCATTTGCGCTGAGAGATCAATATCAGATTGTCAAAGATTTGGAGAGTGACCTGCTTGATAGTATACCAGAGCAGGCGCATAAGATATTGGTCTCTGCAGATTATTATAAAATTCTGGGTGTATCTCCTAGTGCTACCACTGATGAAATAAATCGGGCGTATCGTTCGCTGTCGAAAAAATGGCACCCTGATGTAAGTTCTCAAGATCTGGAGGCGGCGACATTGGCGTTTAAAAAGTTGACGTATGCAAAAGACGTTCTTACTGATACTATACCTATTCAGGGTGCTACTGGGGTATATGTTCGTAGAAATTATTACGATGCGGCATCACATGATGCAATAAGGCAGCAGATATTGGCAAAGGACCCCAGTAATTTTTCTGACGCCGTTGCCTATATCAATAGACAACAGGCTAAGATGAGCGAAGCAGCTCGTGCAGTGGAGCAGGCAAACCAAAGAGCTCAGCAGGCGGTACGAGCTGCGGAGCCTTTGAATTCACGAATTGAGGAGCTTCAAAGAGCAAGAGAGCAATATTTACAAAGTGCCGAGCAACACACAAGAACTGTACAAGCCGCAGAGCAAGATTTGCAAACAGCAGCGCGGGAGGTTATGCAAGGGCAACCTTTGACACCTACCCAGGTAGCTTACCGTGAGTTGAATGATGCTGGTCAGGAGTATACGGAGAAACTGGCCGAAGTGCGTACCCTGAGGGAGGAGCGAAAAGTTGCCGCAAGCGGTGGTGTTGCCGGTTTAGATTTTGCCGACGCGACTTCCCGATTGGATGCTGCCGAAGTTGAATTAAAGCAGGCTGCAGAGCGAGTGAAGGCGGCGCAGCTTGCATATCAAGACTCGGTCCAATCTCCTGTGGAGCGGGCCGGAGGGGCAATATCGGACTTTTTTGATCAGGTTACGTCGTTCTTTGGGCGCGGACGGAGTGCTAGTCAGGTAGCAGACGCGACCGAGGTTGTAGCTGACGTTGGGAGAGTGGCTGGGCCATCGCTACGGTTTGTTCAACCAACTGCGCAGCAGGTGGTTCCTGCTTCTCCTGGTCTAAAAGTTGGGAGCGGGGTAAATGTTTCTAGTTCTGGGCAGGATGCGTTTGCAACTGGAATATCTTCAGCAGCAGTAGCTGACGGTGTTAGTACTGGGGGGACTCCATCGCAAGTAGTTGAGCTTGCACAGTTGGCTGCTAACGCCCTGGTTGAGAGATTGGATGCTGCCGCTAGTCGGTTTACAGATCCAGTCCTCGCAAAACAATATCTTGAAAACTCGGTGACCGAGTTTGCACAATTTGTAGTAAGACAGAATTTCGAGTTAGGAGCAGCCCGTGGCCTTTATGGACCGGAAGCTCTTAAACAAGCATCTACTACTTTAGTTGGTGGAACGGTTGTTAACGGGAAGTTGTTGGCCGTGAGTTACGGGGATTCGTATATTTACATTTTACGTGATGGAAAACTTATAAAAGTTAATGAACAAGTTAAGGAATATCTGGGCTATAACGAACCTAATCTTGTGTCTGTAATCATCCATGACCTGCAGATCGGTGACCGTGTTATATTTGCATCAGATGGGTTTGTGAGCTTCATATCAGACAACGCCAGAGGAAAGATAGTTAAGGCAGCTGGTTCAACGAATGATCCTCAAGTTTTTGCATTACGTGCCCAGGAGATTCTTAGAGATTACTACAGAGAGAAGGGTGTGGGTGATGATGTAACTATTGGATCATTGTTCTACGGGGACTTAGATGTAAAACCAGGTTTGTTAGACGGTTTGTTTGACAGGGTTCCAGCGGCCAGAAGTTTTTACATATCCAAGACAGATGTACAAGCAAGTACCTTGAGTATTCATGCTAGAAACAGCGCTGGAGATATTGTTGAGACAAGGCTTAGTGTGGAAGAAGTTATACATCGTGGAGCATCGAGTTTGGGGGACAAGTTTACAGATGGGGCAAAAAAACAGGTGTTGTTGGAACTTAGAGGTAAGGGTGTTCCCCAATCAACATTAGATGAAATTAGCAGGGAATTGAAGAGAATTAAGAAACCGGAAGATGTAAGAAGTAAATTAGTAAAGTTTACTGGCATACCCGTTTTGGGAGAGCCAACGGCTGTTTCTGGGGGAGTTTTCAAGAGTCTTGGATTAACTTTCCCTTGGTCTGAGAAGAAATTTGTTGTGGAAAAACTAGAAGGTGACCAGGGCTTTGCTGGAATAAGAGTAACGGCTCGAGACGCGAACGGAGTTGAAAGAAAGATCATCATTGACCCAAGCAATGTTGACGGGAGTTACCAATATCCAGCCAACGGATTTGATTACAAACTTGATGAATTAAGAGAGCTGGGAGTTGACGAAAGGACTATCCAACAAATAGATAAGCAGCTTGAGAGGATGGCAAAGAAGTCGGTGTTCGATAAAACACCTGTTGGGCAAGTCGGAGGAAGTCCGTTTGCGCCAGCTAATGATGTAGCGCAGCAAACAGATGACGTTTGCAAGGTTTTGGGGGCATCGACTGACAGTGTTTTAGGGACAAGTACGACCGGCGGTTGCCAAAAGCCGTCTCTTTTTGATCTGTTAAATCCGTTCAACAAAATTCAACCTGCGAGTAAGATTGACGATGTTGTTACAGTAGTTACATCTCCAGAGGAAACAAAAGCTATTGCAAGTAGGTTGATTAAAACGGAAGAGTCGACGGTTAAGATGGGCGATTTCTCTTTGTCTACAATTAAGGGTGATGATCCGACAAACGATGGTTTGATATTCTATCTAAAGCCCGGGCAAAATCTTCCCAAAAATGTAGTAATTACGGACAAGAGCGGAAATGTTGTCGACCTTGGCAAACGAGACACCCCCCTGCTTTTTAGTGATGTGAGAAAGATTGAGATTGATGGGACGGATTATAGCCTCGCGCATGATATTTGGCAGAACCCTATGTTGTTTGAGATTAGAGGTAGCTCGAAAGACGCGAAGTTTGATGAGGTTATTGGAGATATTACAGAGATTTGGGATACGGCAATAAAAAGTCCACGGCGAATGGATGCTGTCTTGGCAAAAAATTTCACAGGCGAGGAGATTTCTGCAATGAAAAAGATAACTGATTTTTACGCACAAGATCCAAACATTGGGGGACTAACTGCGCCGTACGATCTCGACACCGTTGTGGAGTTACCTGACGACAAGTTGGCAGAATATCTTAACCGCACTCTTCCTTTTCGGCAGGTTCGAGAATCAGATATTTCGGTGTTTACTGGTTTAATATCAGCTCTTAAGGAGGGAAGGGCTTTTACTGAAAAAGAAGCAGACATGTTCTCTGCGCTTGAGTTTAGACATGTGGTGGCTACGAGGAATGTGTATCGGGGACTTGATGAAGTGTATATTACTGAATTTAACAGGCAATTTGCACTTGCGAACATGGCTGAGGCGGTACTTTCTACGAGATTGGTATCTAAAAAACCTTTCAAAGAACACGCGAAACATTATGGGGATTTTGTTGAGTTGATGCAAAGCCGGGGAGTTGAGGTCCCAGAATGGGTTACACCTTTTAATTCAGACGATTTTAGGTATGGTATTAAGACAGATGGGACTAAGGCAAATGCAGCAGGTCAGTATTTTGTTTCAAGACTTGAAGATTTTGATTCCATGGCTCAGGTATTGGACCATGAACGGGTACATGGACTGTCTAAGGTGGCATACAACAGAAATGTGGAGTTTAAAATTCGTAACAAATTAGACGTTGAGTATGACCGAGGTTTTGCGAGCGATGAAGGGTATACAGATGCTCTCGCCTATTTGATAAAAAGTGGAGGTGATGTTGATAAAGCTATTGCCGAAAACGCAAAGTCAACTTCTAGTTATCGGTTGGCTTCAGATGAGATACTTCGGGTGGCTAAGGAGGTTGGTGCTGCTTCGGGAGATGAGATGCTGGGTGTAGAGTTGTTGTTTAGGGGGATAACGGATCGAGCGAATAGTTCTGTTAACAGGAGTCTTGTACCAATTCAAAGATATTATGACGAGAAAGTTGCAGATAGTGGGGCGAAATTTGAGGAAAGAATGGCACGGTTTTCAGATAAACGAAAGTTTCTTTTAATGCCCAATCCCCCTGTTTCCGATCAGGCACCAAGACCAGGATTAGGAAAGATCGTAGCGGATATTAGAAATAATTCTCCCGTCTTTGAGGAGCAGTGGAAGACGGATAGTTTTTTAAGATCGTTGGATGACATAGAGAAAGATCCCTTTAAGATACTTGCGCCCCCAGGAAGTTCTGATAGAGAAACTGCTGTATATAGGCTAATTGGTGATGCGGTTCGGAAGGATCCCGTTGCTCAGAAGGAGGTTCAAGAGGCGGTAAATTCTTATTATTCAAGCTATGTTGATATTTTGAAGAGAGTTGAAGCTCAGACTGAGATTCCGAACACTCCCGGAGAATATATGCTGTCTGCTGCTAATTCGTTTTCTGCGCGAGTTCAGGGAGTTGGACAGTTGATTACAGGTGGATTTAGCGCTTTGAATCCGTTCAAGAAAGCCGGAGTTAGTGTTGATCTAAAGCCAGTTCCTGTTCGGTCAATTGGGGGTTCAGAGGGAATTTCTGCTGGCAGACAGGGTGTCACGGAAGGTTTGGTGCAGGTGGTAGATGTAGGTAGTTCGCAGACGGTTTTGGGAGTGGGCACGGAAAATGTACAAGCAAAGGCGTTGTTTACTGGAGTTGATACGACTCTTCCGGTATCAAGCTATACACTGTCGCAGGCTATAAGCGAGGTGCCAGAAGACGGAGGCGTTCTAAGCGAGGAAACACTTGCAAAAAGCCTTGCGTCGAGTGTTTTGGAGCCCGAAGGATATAGAATTGGTAATAACTATGTTTTGGCAACAGGAGAAGATGGGAATGTGGTTGCGAAGATTCCTTCGGGGAGATATTCATTGCAGGCAAGGCCAGTTGATACTGTTCTTTTAACAGGGATGCCTGGGGAGTTTTACCTTGGGCCCGGTTTGGGGGCAAAGGTATTTGTTGGGGTGTATGCCGCCGACCCGCCTGTTGGCGAGGCAGGTGGAGAGAAGGTTGTCGGTCGGGCCCAGGTGATTCCAACAAACGATGGCGAACTTACCGTTCAGTTGTACGACGACACAAACGGAAACGGCCTACGCGAAGCCGGAGAAAACACAATTAAATGGGCTGGGGTTGTTTTCACTGCTGCCCAAGAAGAAACTATCGGCGAAGTCTCGCTTCTTAACGGTTGGAATTTGGTAGGATTCTCAAATACTCCCCGAACGGTTAAAACCGCTTCCGGTTTGGTGCGTGAAGTTGTAAGGCAAGGAGGAGATGTTACTGCCATTTCAAGGTTGGTTGATGATCGTTGGGAGACGTATGTTCAACGGGGAAGCGAAACGTTTGGCAACGACTTTCCGTTGGAAGCAGGCAAAGGATATTTTGTTCGTTCGAGAGTCGCCTCAACAATTCTTCTTGGAGGAGAGCCGGTTACTAATACAAGGATAAAGCTTTCGCGCGGATGGAATGTTGTTTCTACGTCCGGGGCGGCAGAACCTATCACTGTTTCTGCATTCATTGATAAGATGGTTATGGCAAGAAGGACATCTGAGCCCGATGTTGTCTCTCGTTGGGAATCAGGGTTGTGGGATTCGTTTGTCAAAAAAGCTGGAGAGGATTATGGAAACGACTTCCCCATTGCTCCATTTCGTGGTTACATCATAAAAGCCAAAGACGATGTTGAGTTTGAGTTTCAATAGAAAACTGCCATGAACAAGAGAAAAGTAATTACGATATTGTCAACTGTTTTGTTGCTAGTTGCTTTGCCTGTTAGCGTTTTTCTGGTTGGTAAACAACAAAATCTCTTCTTGAAAGCTTCGCCGGAGGAAGTTCCTAAAGAAATTAAGATAGCAAATATCTCAGACAACTCTTTTTCTGTTTCCTGGATTACGGGAAAGTCTGTAATCGGTTTTCTTGTATACGGGAAATCTGAGGGGTTGGGGTTTACTGCTTCTGACGATCGAGATACGGCGTCGAAAGTTTCGCGGACAACGCACCACATTACTGTTAAAAATTTGGAACCTGGAACCCGCTACTTTTTTAAGATGGGATCCGGAGGCAGTGCATATGACAATAGTGGAACTTCGTATGTTGTCACAACTGCTCCGACAACAAATGATCCTCCTCCTCTTGCGGACCCAGCGTATGGTAAGGTTTTGGGGGCAACGGGGGGGTCTTTGGCTGATGCTTTGGTGTATTTGACTTTAGAGGGAGGAACTCCTCTTTCTACTTACACGCGGGAGGCTGGAAATTGGCTTATTACTTTGAATAACGCAAGAACTGCTGATTTGTCCCGGTTTATTAAATACTCTGGGACTGGTGTGCGTATGTCTATATATGTTCAAGCAGCAGACAAAGGGATTGCCCAGGCTTCTGCTGATACGCAAAACGATAGTCCTGTTCCTAATATAAAGATAGGTCAAAATCTTGCTTTTGCTGCGGTTGGGGTGACACCGACTGTACTTCCTACTCCAACAGGCTCTCTGAAAGCCTCTGAGTTTAGCTTGCAAGAGGTGGAACCTGCAACTAAATCTGCTGTTGCCCTGGAGGTCCTTGCTCCCAATAAGGATGAAAAGTTGCCCTCTACCAGGCCTACGTTTTCCGGAACTGGAAAACCCGGAGAGGTTATTACGATTACTATTCACAGCGCGCAAGTTATTACTGCCCAAGTGACTGCTGGTTCGGATGGTCAGTGGAGCTACACTCCCAACCAGGACCTGTCACCCGGGCAGCATAGTGTGACTATTGCGCAAGGGGGCAGTTCTGACAGCCAGCAGTTCGTCGTTTTAGGTGCGAAGACGACCACGGCTTCTGCGTCTTCTTTGCCTGTTAGCGGTGCGGTTAGTAATTTATTGTACTTTGTACTAGTTGGTGTGTTCTTGCTTGTTGGGGGAATAGTTTTTGCTTTGGTGTAGTGCGCTCCCACCAGGAATCGAACCTGGAATTACTCCTTAGAAGGGAGTTGGTATATCCGTTTACCTATGGGAGCCTGGGGTTGATTATACCGTATAAATCGATTGTTTTGAAGGATTAGGAGGCTAGGCTGCTGTTTTCTACTATTTCATCTCCGAGGGCTTTAACGCTTTCTTGAACATGGTGAACGTCTACAAATAGAGCACTAAGCTGGCCCGTATGTTTTTCAAGTATACTGGTGTGTTTTGTGAGTATACCCGTGTGTTTTGTGAGAAGTGAAGTGTGGCTTTTGAGTGTCTTTGTGTGCTGATCTAATTTGTCGTTCATTACTGATTGTTGTTCGCGTACAAACCGAATGCTCGTGGATGTTGAGTTTGCAGTCAGTTCAATCCAGTCCAACTTCTTTTTCATAAGCTCGACTAATTCTTTGATTGATTTTAGTGTTGTGGCGGTTTTGTCAGTTATTTTATTGATCTTTGTTGCCATAAGTCATCTTACACGAGCCCCTTTGGTTTGCAAGAATACGTTTTATATCAAAACTGGGCAGATTATTTTACAAAACCAAACATGGGGTCTGTGAGGTTGGGGTTTTCTCCCGAGCAATTTTTTTCCATCTCTTCCCTACCCTCTACTTTTCCCGGAGGAATGACTTTTATTTGTCCGAATTGGCGTGTGTTTTCCCCGTCTGCTAGTTCATTTGGTAGAACTATTGAATAGACTGGGCCGCCGTCTTTTGGTTGATTGACGTGCAGTTTGTTTAACCAAAAGAAATATCGGAAACCTACATTTTCTCCTGGGGAAGTTATATAAGAAACTGCGACACAGGGATAACCTTTTTCTCTTGAGTCGCGCGTAATATATTCTGCCAGAGACTTCCTTTCGTTATATCCTTTTTGGTAAACCTTTTCGTTTAGATGGAAGTTGAGATTTTTGATGAGGACAAGAGACAGAATACTTAATACTAAAAACTTTCCAATACTGCTTCCTTTGTAGAGTAGGTAGAGTAAGAGAGTTGCAAAGGTGATAAAAACTATTTCTATACTTGCAAAGTAATACTCGGAAAGTTCGCTTGAGGAGAAAGCGAAAAATAGGATTACACCGAGTGTCCACGTATACATAAGAGCAAGCTCTTTTCCTTTTAGGAGCTTTGTCTTTACAAGAAGTATTCCGGAGGCAAAAATTGCTAGAACTAAGAGTTTGTTGTTTCCTGGAACGCTTTGAGGGTAAAAGAATAAACGGGTGATGTTGTGGGTTATCTTAAGGAAAACATGGTTTAGTTTTCCCAAACCTCCGGGCTCTGCGTTGTGTGCGCTGGTAAAGTTTTGGATAAGACTTTGGGATTGGGAGAAACCATGTCTTACTTCGAACATAAAAAGTGGTAAAGAGGAGATGGCGAGAGTCGTAATGAAGAGTAGAATATCTTTTTTGGGTGGAAGTTTCTTGGCAAAAAGTAGCGCTGTAGGAATTGCAATTAGTGCTGGGAGAAGAGCGATATGAATGTGCCAAATGAGACCAATTAGGAGTCCCAGAATCCACAGCACATTGAACTTCCCGCGAGACACCATAACTACACAATAGAAATACCAGATAAGCCAAAGGTTTGTTGGTGTTGAGGGGACGATTCTTTGATCAAAATAAACAGAAGCCAGGAGTACTGCTTGTAGAAAAGCGCCGATAAACCCTGTCGTTTTGTTGAACAGTTTTGAGAAAACAAAATAATAACTGGCAATGGTGATCATTCCGATTAGTATTACGGGAATTACTGCCCCGATTGGATCCATGTTAAACAATAGAAAGAACGGTATTAGGCTGTAGTAGAAAAGTGGGCCGATAAAAATGCCGGGGGCCGTTGTGAGTTGCCCGATGAGACGCAGGTGTTTATCAACAACAATGTCTTTTACGATCCAAGAGAAGAGGTCGCCGTCGTGGGCAAATTCGTATCTATCAACAATGTCGTATGTTCGGAGAAAGAGACCAATTGCAAGGATTACGACTAGGACCCAATGTTTTTTAAGGAAGGAAAAAATCATTTAGTGTGGAATTTAATAAATAAAAGATCTATTAGGAGAAGAGAAACAATGAGTGCATATTGGGCCCAGCGATAGGCTTTTTCTGGTTTCATTTTGAAAACTCCACGAGTTTCGTCGTGGCCGTATTTGTCTAAACTGTGGTGTACATCCATATGCCAAAGTGCACCCATAAATAGTATGTTTAGAGTAAAGAGAAGAAAGAGTTCCACTTGCTAAGTATAGATTATTTTTTTAGTAGAAGTTAAGCGTGTTGGCTTTGTGGATGGATTTTTTCAAGACCGGTAATCCTGTCTTCATGGCCTTTTGTCTGGTGAGCGACAACGGTTAACTCTTGCTCGATCTTTTGGAGTCGTCCGACTACCTCATCCATTTTGGTAAAGAATTCATCTTTCGTTGGGAGATGTTTTATTTCTTCTCTTACGACCTCTTTTACAAGTTGTTCTACTTCATTGAAATCCGCTTGAGTCAGCATGTATTCATTGGAACATTTGATTGTAAGGAAATCAACGGCTAATAAATCATTGCTCCTATTGCAATTGATGAGTTTATAAAGAGCCAGATGGCGCTTGAAAAGAATATAACGCGGTCTTTGTGAACTACTCCGTAGGCAATCCAAACTATGTTAAGAACTGCGTATGTTGTCCAGGAGATTGTAGATACTCCGCCTGCCTGTTTTTCGATCCAGATTGTATAGATTTGTGGCAGAGTCATTATGGGGCCAATGGCTGCAGCCATGTATACGACTCTATCCAGGATTCGATAACCTCTTTTGGGGTTTGGAGTTTCTCCCGCTCTTTTTCGTTTTTGGAGGTGGTGAAGTCCGAGCATTAATCATTAGTATATTACAGAGAATGTGGAATGACTATTCTCTGGGGTTGTGTTATATTTCGGATGTTCGGAGCGAACGCACAAAATCTAAGTCTGGAAGTTGGTTGTGAAAGACAGCGATGTAAGGTTTGTGTTTGTTGGGTTGCCACAAGATGCGAGGAAGTTGGCCAGACTTGTGGAGGTAATACCGGACGGTTGGTCAGGTCTTACTGGTCGTTTGGATATTATTCCGGAGATGGCGTTGGTTGCTGTGCCGGGTGTTGGATACCGGTTCAAGGGTATTTCCGGACTTGAGTGCGATGTGGTGGGTGCTCGAGAAGGTGGCTACCGAGTCGAGCCCGATTACATGAGGCTTGTTTCGGGGAGGGATCCCGTCTCGTTTGTCGAGTTCTATCTTCATAACCCGTATGCGGCGTGTAGGGTTGTGGATCGGGCGCGTGCTGTTGCCGCCGCAGTAGTAGAGTCCGGCTATCGTGGCGAGCTGTCTTTTCGTCTGGATGATAACAGGCAGAACACAAAGGCCGTGGTTCACTTTTTCTTGAACCCGCCTGAAGGCCGAGTCCCCCATATCATTGTTCGGTTGATCGACCGAAGCGTTGACGGTCTGTTACCGGAAGATGAGGAGTGCATCATGCCATTTGTCGATGCCTGCCGAGCGCAAGGTTTGCAGGAGCAGGTACTCGTTCCTGCTTGATCGCGCATTTCCTGCCATGGGTGGCTTTTTTTAAGACTTTGTCTTGAGAAAGCCACCCGAGCATTTAAATTAAGACATTATTTCCTGTCGATTCGAAATGAATATACGCCTTTTGACTTAGGTTCTAGAAGTTCTGTGTGAAGAGACGGGTGACGAGGATTTTTCTGGAAGATTTTAATTTGCTTATTAAATTTTTTGATTAGTCCACGACGCTTAATAAAAAGCTTATGCTTATCGCTTAAGGGTTTTATTGGCATATGTGGATGATTCTGAAAGTCCACTAATCAAACTATCTATAAACTTTTTATTATATTTTCCAGTTCTTTCAAATGCAGTCCTTATTTCACTTAAAGGCTCTGCTTGAAACTCATGGAACACCAATCCTTCGTTGGCTTTTCCTGTGAAATATCTTCTTAGTAAGCTTCTGATGAATTCTGAGCGGGTAGCAAAGCCCTGCTTCTTTGCTTCTGAATCTACTCTCTTGGCTATTTGGCTGGGTAAGGAAATGGTGATTGTGCTCATCCTACTTAATATTTAACAATGTTTCTTAATTTTTGTCAAGGCTATTGATTAAAGTTTGTGACTTCTTGAACTTTGTTCTCAAGAGTATTGAATACTCTTTTTAAATCAGATCCTTTTGCTTGTACTGTTTTTGTTGGGAGAACAACTTATATTCGACTTGGTTGGTGTCAAGAAGACTGATTAGTTTCTAGTATAAGCCGCAAGTTATTCTTTCCTCAGGAGGGAGAATTCGAGGATCATTCCGTCGGGGTCTTCGCAGTAGATTGCGGTTCCTCCGTAGCCGTTATCGGTTATTCCCCCGTCTTCCATTTCTATCCCCTGCTCTTTGAGGCGTGCTTCAATTTCTTTAAGATTTTCCATTCCTTCTACTCCAAAAGCCCAGTGGTCTAGCCCAATATCTCCGCGACGGTTGAATTTTGCTGCGGCTTCATTGTTTTCAGGAGCAACAAGCCAAAGGGAGTCAAGACCTGCTCCTGTTAGACCGGCTGCGCCATGTTCTTCCATGAAAACTTCCATTTGGCAGGCTTTAACGTAAAAATCCTTTGACTTTTCTACGTCTGAAACTTTCAGGACAATATGGTGTACGCCGGTGGTTTTAATCACACTCTATTCTTAGGGTTTTGTTTGGGTTTTGTCAAGTGGGGTAGCAGGAGTAGGCGGGAGACGTAAATTGATGGGAGTTTATTTGGGAAAAATGTCCTTTGGGGTGGTATAATGGGGTGTGTATAACTGGAACATAAACACTTCAAAACTTAAGAAAAACCCTGAGAAATATGCTGTTTGGAAACTTGAGCAAAGTATTAATTTTGGCCTTAACGGGAAAAAACTGAAGATTAGTGAGTTAAAAAAGTATTGGGCTAAACTAGTTGTTGACCCACAAAGAAAAAAACTTCTAGAAATGTGGCTATGGCCAAAACAATCTTAACCGAAGAACAACAGCTCCTTCTTAATCTGATCTCCCAACAAAAAGATATAGCGAGTAACTTCTATTTGTCTGGTGGCACAGCCTTGGCTGAGTATTACCTTCAACATAGATTATCGGAGGATTTGGATTTTTTTAGCATGGAAGAAGTTGACCCCATGGCTATACGGGTGAGTCTTAAAAAAGTACAAAAACGAGCGGAGATAACTAAGATTGATTTTCAACAAAGTTTTAATCGGAATCTATTTTTTCTTCACTATAAAGACGGGATTGTTAAGATGGAATTTACTTATTATCCGTTTACTCAAATTGAGCAACCACAAATTGTCAACAACATTAAGGTTGATAGTTTAATAGATATTGCTGCCAACAAAACATTTACGATTTACCAACAGCCAAGCAGTAGACATTTTATCGATCTTTACTTGATTATCAAGACAAAGGGGTGGAAGTTTAAGGATTTAATCAAAAAAGCACGAGCTAAGTTTGATTCCCCTATTGACCCTATTCAAATGGGCCAGCAATTGCTAAAAGTGTCTGAGGTGTTAGATTATCCGGTTATGATTATTGAATTGCTGGAGAAAGAATGGCAGGATTTTTGGATGCAAGAGGCTCGGAGTTTAAAAGAGGAAGCTCTTGAATAATTTGATCTTGGAGCGGCTATCTTAAACTTCAAATTAATAGCAAAGCTAGTAAGACTAAGAGTCCTAAGGATTCCCAGTAAGAAATTTCCCTGGTATGAAACACTGCTGGAATTATATTGTTCCACAGTGCTCGAACCCACAAATTGATGATGGGCATTAGAACTAAAATAAGGGCATAAGTGCCAATAAATTCGCTTATTGATTTGATAGGATGTGTGGGGAATAAGTCTGAGTTTCCGGCAAGACTGAGTAGAGCAGTACCAGCCAGGGAGAGTAGTATCAGGGGTTTGTTTAGTTTTCTTTGTTTATCTTCCATTTCTAAAATATAGCATACCCTTCTTTCTGTACGCTCTGTTCCTTTCAGAGCTCCTAATGCACTTTTGTTCGAACACCTTTTAGCCTGGCTTGATAGCTTAAGGCAGTTATATCAAAAAGAAAAGGGAACTGATATTTATTTCTATATGACATTGATATAATACAGATACAAGGGAAGGTTAATGAGTTTTAGAATTTAACAACCTTATTAATTTCATTCATGAATCTTAAAAAGTTAAAACTTAATAAAAGTAATATTCTTGGGCTAAAAAAGGTTTTTCTGTTTATTGTCTTGGGCTCCTTAGCCCTATATCTTTTACCACTAGGATTTTCTCTTAACCTTATAACTCCATGGGCTGAGTACAGAGATGAAACTTTAGGAATATCTTTTCAGTACCCTCCAAGTTGGCCTGAAACAAAAAGCTACTTTTTAGTCGATAATACATATAATCTAGTTGTGGGACGTGTTATGCCGTTCCTTATTACTTTTTCAAAACCTACGGAAAATTATATTAGAAAATTTCCTGAAAATGATTACACTAAAGAACAGACAGTTAATATTAATGGGATTGACCTCACTTTTTATCGCAAGAAATTAGCTAATCCAAATAGATTTGTTGGAACATTTGTCTCTCAGAAACCTCCTTTAGAAATAGCTATTGATACAAAAACCTACGATTATAGTATTTGGGATCAAAAAAGACATGATCAGATAGTAAGAAGGCTCATCTTTAGTGTAAAGCCACTGTAGTTACATGCCACGTAAATATGAAAAAGCTAAGATTTAATAAAAAAGCTGCTATTATTGTTATTTCAATACTAATAGGTTTATTCATCTTAAGATCTCAAATTTATCTCGGGCCATTTTATTCATTCGTACTGTTTTTACAAGACTTCCCTCAGGCCCAAAGACTACAAAAAATATTAAATGCAACTGATTGGAAGGAATTCAAAGATGAAAAGTTAGGTTATTCTTATATAATTCCAGAGTCTTGGGTTACTGCTGTAACTGACTATAAAACTACAGATGAACATCCAGCATACGGTCAAGAATATAAAGTATCGGAGCATGCCTCACCTCAAGCCTATATCAATGTAGTCTTTTATAAAAATCCTAATAAGAATGTTCTGGAAACCTTTAAAAAAGAATCAAAATATTATGTTGATCCTAATTTAAGGTTAATAAATGGTCTGGAGTATTTTGTAGTACATGATACTTACAGATTTAATGGAGGACTTAAAGTGGGTAATTTTCTTCTTGCTAAGGATTATAGCTTGCTAGTCGAGGCTAGGCTAGGATACCTTTCAGATAGGGGTCGACTTGAAGCGAAAAAGGAAATAGAGATAGTAAATAAAATCTTTAATAGCATCAAGAAAAATATATGAAAATGGGAAATGCTAAGTTAATCGAACACCCAAATCAAAGCTATTTTTGCCTCAATGTTGAGCCTGGAGCGGGATACGGGAGTCCCTTCGATTTCACTCAGGGTAAACTTCTCCTCTCGTTTTCTACTCTGCTTCGCCAAGTTCACGCAAATGGCGAGCTTGTCGAATCAGAGCGGGATACGGGAGTCGAACCCGTTTTTTCTGCTTGGAAAGCAGATGTTGAGCCGTTCAACTAATCCCGCTTGCGGCGGGTTTTCAAAAAGTCGGGGATGGCCGATTCGAACGGCCGACCTCTCGCTCCCAAAGCGAGCGCTCTACCAACTGAGCCAATCCCCGAAGGTGTTGCTGATTATACCAAATGTAGGATGTATAATTGAAACTGGTGGCAGAAAAATTAAAAATCTTAATTATCAACGGGTCGGTGCATGTTGACTCTTTAAACCTCAAGATTGCAAAGATTGTTGAAAAGGAGCTTCAAAGTTTAGAGACTCAGTCAACTCTAATTCATTTAGGCGAGGAGAAACTTCCTCCGTTTGAGGGGTATGGTGTCCCTTACCCCCCTCGCGTTAATGAGATTTTAAAACTGATGACCCAAGCTGACGGATTTATCTTTGTGGTTCCTGAATACCACAGATCTATGCCTTCTGTTTTTAAAAATCTTTTTGAATACATAGACGATGAGGAGGTAAAGATTGAAGACCGGCCGGCAGCTTTGGTTACTGCTACTGAGGGGCAATGGGGACAATTTGCGCAGATGTCGATGCATGGCATGCTTAGGACTTTGCGTGTTTGGCTTGTTCCGGATCAGATGTATATTTCGCAGGCTTCGACACTTTTGGACGAGCAAGGAAACTTAAAAGACGAGAAGCTTTTGGAAAGATTAAAGAGTTTGGTTTCCCGATTAGTTCGCGCCTCAGAACTTCTACGCCCCTTGAGGAACGGGAATGGGTAGGGATTATAATTGTTGCGTTGGGGTGTTAGAATTGATTTAGGTTGAAGCGCATATTCTTTGTGCCCCTTCTGGTTCTCTCGTATCTTCTTTTGCTTTCTAATAACAATTTTTGGGGATTGGGTTTTTCGATTGTTCAAATTTTATTTGTTTGGTCTTTTATTTCCCTTTTCCCGCAAAGTTTAAAGCGTGGGGAAATTTTGTTTTATCTAGCCTCTTCGGTAGTTTTATCTGCTTTTCTTGCACTGCGCGCATTTGAGGTTGGAAGGCTTCTTGTTGTTTTGTCTGTTTATGTTCTTAATTCCCTTTCCGTTGTTCGTTTGAAGGCTTCCGGAGAGTTAACTTTAAAGGCGATTCTGGCTGCGCCTATTTTGGTTTTCTTGCGAGTGTTTAGAGAGATTGGTTGGGGATTTGCCGGTTTATTTCGAATAGCCCGCAGTTCGTTCGTTAAACAAGATCTTGCGCCGGGGCGGGCTGAAAGTTTGTTTTTGGGCGGTGGTTTGGCGGTTTTTCTTGTGGTTCTGTTTGCCTTTCTTTTTTCCAGCGCGGACCCGGTTTTTTCAAGATATGTGGGAGATTTTTTGGGTAAGATTAACGTCAAGATTTCGCCAGTTACCGTTCGCTACGTACTCGACGGTGTCTTTTTCTTTGGTCTCTTCTCTTCTCTGCTTTCTCCTGCGAAGGACAAATTAGATGAATTTTCTTCGCAAGGCTTGGGCAACTTGAGACTACCTGTTGCTATGGCAGTTTCAGCGGTTTCTTTGGTTACTGGTCTATTTTTGGTTGTTCAGGCACAACACTTGTTTGCCGGAGCGGAACTTTTGGCAAAACTTAATATCTCGCATTCAGAATACACCCGCCGTGGGTTTGCGGAGTTAGTTGTTGTAAGTTCTATTAGCCTTATTCTTTTGTGGGTACTGGTGCGCGAACATGCAAAGAGCACTACACGTTTCTTGTCGTATGTGTTTTTATCTGAAGTTGCGCTTCTTTTGGGGTCTGTATTTTATCGAGTTTGGCTTTATCAGGATACTTTTGGGTTTACGCAAGCCAGACTTTTGGGCGCGGTGTTTGCTTTATGGTTGGGGGGAGTGTTGGCGACGTTTTTGCATGTTTTATGGGGTAGAGTTGGTCGAGCACGGATCCCTTTTGTCTTGGTTTTTAATACAGTTATGGTGGTATTTGTGCTTAATTTAATGAACATTGACTATCTTGTTGGAGCAGTAAAGCAACCGAATTTGGGTTATAGAATAGATCATCCGTATGTTGTTTCCCGGTTGTCTACCGATGCTTGGCCGGGTTGGCAGAAAACCTTGGATTATTATGCGGTTGGATGTCAGAATGATAGTTTGCAAGTTATGGATAAGCTTGGTGTTAGATACCACAATCTGGCTATGCGTAAAGAGGAGCGTACAGGTATTAAAGCGTTTGGGGCTTGGAATTTATCAAACTTGCGGGCGTATGGTTTTTTGAAGGAAAATTATGAGAAGATTTTATCTGTTGGAGTTTGTACTGTGCCGCCTGTAACGCCCGAGAGTGCTTCTTAATTACCACTTGACATTTACCGAAAGATACCCGAATATGGGTTGTGGATTCCCGAAGAATTTCCGAACATTTGGTGTTGCATTTGGATATGAATGCGTTTTTTGCGGCAATTGAAGAACGGGATAATCCTCAATTTGTCGGTCGGCCAATTATTGTTGGGGCAGATCCTAAAAAAGGGGTGGGGCGGGGGGTTGTTTCTACTGGAAATTATAAAGCGAGGGAATATGGGATCCACTCGGGAATGCCTATTTCTTGGGCGTATCGGGCGTGTCCCGAGGGCGTATTTTTGCCATGTGATTTTAAGAGGTATGGCAGTGTATCCCGGAACATCTTCTCTGTAATTCGTGGTTATGGCTACCCTACCGAACAGGTATCCGTGGATGAGTGTTATGTAGAGATGCCAAATTGTGCGGGGTTTGAGAATTTGGCGAGAGAGATGAAGCAGAAGATTTGGGAAGTGGAGCGCTTGACATGTTCGGTTGGAATTGGGCCGAATAAACTGGTTTCAAAAGTTGCCTCTAATTTTAAAAAACCTGATGGGTTGACCATTGTCTTAAAGAAAGACGTCCAACGGTTTCTTGATCCAATGTCTGTTCGGGTTTTGCCGGGAGTTGGCCCTAAAACAGCAGGAGTGTTGCTCTCGATGGGAGTAATTACTGTTAAGGATTTAAGGCAGACATATTTATACAAACTAAAAGAACAGTTTGGTAAACACGGAGCGCATTTGTGGGAGCTTGCAAACGGGCGTGACGATCGAAAAGTTTTTGAGTCGCATGAGGTCAAGTCTGTTGGTAGGCAAACTACTTTTTGGAAAGATACAAAGGACCCAAGGATTATCTACGATACTACTCTTGGGCTTTTGAGGGAGACTTTTGAAGAACTTACCGGTTTGGGAATCTTTGGTAAAACGTTGACAGTTGTCGTTCGGTATGCCTGGTTTGAGACACATACTTCGCAGGAAACTTCGAAGGGGCTACTGACCTTTCAAGAGGCTCGCAGGCTTGGTTTAAAACTTCTGGTTCCCTACTTTAACAATAAGTTGGTTAGGCTTGTTGGGGTTAGGGTTAGTGGGTTTGGTGGTGGTGGGGTGAGGAGCCATAGTCCAGAGGAGGGTGTGAGCGGGGCTGCGACAAGTCTGGTGTGACTTTTGGTGTCGCAGCCCTGGCTTTGGGCGGTTAGATCTGCACAGGTGGGTTTAGCACATTTCCTTCCGCCTGCCGGAAGTCGTGATTTTCCCATACTCGGTGGGTGGCTTGGCCTCCGACGACGTGGTAAATTGCGGCAACATTGTACAGGCCATGTGTGACGCCTGCCGGCATGGCATGTTTGACAAAATAGGCCAGTTGCACGCTAGGGATTTGGGCGGCGGCGACTATTGCAGTCAGCTCTTCTCAGATTCCGAGTACGACTACTAGGTCGTAGTGTGCTTGTGCTCCTCGGATAGATTGGAGAAGCATTGTTGGCACCGATGGTACCTCGTGGAACTCTGGTTGGAAGGCGCCAAGCCACTCTCGGAGGGCAGTCTCTTCGGGCGGTGTCAAGCTGTTCCTTGCGTTGATGACCATTACCATGGGAATCCTGGCTCCTTTTGGTCCGGGTTCGCGATTTACTTCTTCGGTCACGGTCGGTCTCCCTTTTTGCTAAATGGCGCTTCCCTTGCGGGATAGTGATGATTCTATATGACTATGGGGTTTTATTCAACTTTTTGAGGTCTTTTATCTGGCGAGGTAAACGAAGTTTAAGGGGTAAGTCAATCGAAGATAGCGTTCTGGGCACTGCCCTTTGAACCGAAGTTCTCAGGATAAGTAAGCTGCCTGCCCAACAACCTACTAAGCAATACCCATAGTGCTATCTTCGAAAGTCTTTTATATGTCAATTGAAGAGATTTTGTCACCTCTACCCTACTTTGGCAAAATCTTTTATATGTGCGCCCTGCTCTGGATTGAAACCAAGCAGGCAGATCTGAAAGATTCAAAAATAGATTCCAGTAACAAAAACAAATAATTGAGGGAATCTTAATCTCTAAACTTTAGATAACCCATATTGTACTACACTATGGGGTCAAAGTCAAGTGTTATGGGTGTGTTTACTTCATGGAATTTCCTTGACAGGGTCTCACCCTGTCAATAATATGAATTATGCCCGCGCGTAACAGTGTGAAGATCTACGTAGAAGGTGGTTGTTACCATGTTTACAATCGGGGCGTAGATAAACGTGACATTTATCTTGACGATCAGGATTATCGTGTTTTCTTGAGTTTTATTAAACAGTATCTTTCTCCCGTTGAACCGAATTTTACACACCCCTTGTCTGATGTGACAGGGTTTCACCCTGTCAGGCTGCGTCAGTTGAAGTCTTTTTATGGTGATGTGGAGCTTCTAGCTTATTGTTTGATGCCGAACCATTTTCACCTTCTACTTAGGCAGGCTACTAAGGATGGGATGGCTGAGTTTTTGCGAGCCCTGGCTACGAGTTATGTCATGTATTTTAATAAGAAATATGAGCGGCAGGGTGCTCTTTTCCAGGGGTGTATAAAGCAGCTAATGTGGGGGAGGATTCATACCTTTTGCATTTGTCGCGATACATTCATTTGAACCCACTCGGTATGACAGGGTTCCACCCTGTCAAGGCCTATCCTTACTCTAGTTATGCTTACTATTTGGGAGGGAAGAATGCTCAGTGGATTAACCCTAGTTTTGTACTAGGTTTCTTTAAGGAACGAGCTCGAATGGGGTTGCGCGACCATTTTTCTTATGAGGCGTTTGTAGAAGATTTTTCGATAGATTCTGCGGAGATGGTGGGAGAACTTGCTCTTGAGTGACAGGGTGAAACCCTGTCAAACGTTTGCGTGATATAATTGCTTTGAGCCGAGGTGACGAAATCGGTATACGTGAGGGCCTTAAGAGCCCTTGTCCTTTTGGGCGTGCGGGTTCGAGTCCCGCCCTCGGCACTCCTGTTTGCTTTCCTAATTGTGGTTGATTTATACTCTTGCAGGTTCAGCTAGGTCCTTTTGCAGATATTTGGCAACAAGGGAGAATGTTGTGGTGGTATCGGTTACGCGGCGTGTCGAGCAGGTTAGTGATGGTAGTCGCTACAAAGGTCATGTGGAGATCGGAGGAGTCACGTTCCAGTATGACTTGGAGTTTGTCGTTCATATCTCGCAGCTGGGGGATTGGAAAGTAATCGACGACGTGAGTGCGGCCCGCGCCCTTTTTCGGCTTGCTTTGAAGCGGGACGGGGTGGAGCTTGAGCTTACGGACGACGAGTATGGCGTCTTTTTCCAACTGCTTGTCCCTTTCGCGGTGCACTTTTATAACTTACCCTCGACTCATGCAAACCAGGGAGGGTTAGTTGGTATGGCCTTGCGTGGCGAAAGAGATATGCGGGCTTTTGGGATTTCTGCCTCGGTCTCGGTTACCAACCACGCGTCATATGAGCTTTCGCCCGAGCTTTGCCAGATGCTGGGTGCTCCAAAGTTTGGCTGCCTCTTCGGCGATGATTCTACTCCTGTAGCTTGGGAGTATTGGCGGCAGGGCCCGACGGACGATGGCTTTGTCCGCATGAGCGAAGATGAGCTGCCGTTCGGGCTTGTGTGGAATAGGGTCGGGATTGGCGGAGAAACCGCTACGGAGGAAGGCGCGTTAGGCCCAATTTATCTGAGACGAAGAACTACGGATGCTGTCGCAGGGCCGAATGTCTCTTCCCCACACGTCTGACGTTCGCCTTGCCTGTGTGCACATTCGCCCGTTGGGGACACCAAATCCTTAGCGGGCGATTCATTTTTACAACTTCTTTAAAATCTCAGAGTACTTTTTAACATTCTCCGCGGTGTTTTTCATTCCCCCTTGAATTACAAGATTTACCTTTTTGAAATCCCAGTGCTTGTTCATTAAATCTACCAGGTCTTTTATTGTGGTGCTTTGTATAAGCGCAATCATTTCTTCGGGCATGTGGATTTTGTTTTCCCAAACCAAGTCCCCTTCTATCCAATTTGCGATCGAGGACGGGTGGTCAAAGGACATCAGCCACTGGTTTGACAGGAAGTCTTTTGTAACTTTCAACTCCTCTTCTGTCGGGCCGTTCTTAACAAATGTTGATAGTTCTTGGACGATCAGCGAGATAACTTCTTCCAAATGCTCTTGGGAGCTCTCTGAGGTAATTGCGGTATACCCTAGCCCGTTTATTGTGTAGGACCCGGCATTTATTCCGTAGACTAAACCTCTTTGGTGTCTTAGAAGTCTAAACAGACGACTTCTTGATAAATTTACAAGGATTGCCAGGATGATGTTTTGCCTGAGTCTTAGGACAAGATCGTGTTCCAACCTTAGAGAAGGAAAAGAAAGGTCTATATAGTTACTTTTAAGCTTTTGATCAAATCGGAGCGCGACTTGTCTTTTTGTTAACTCTTTGTAGTTGAAGATGGGAATAGTAAGACTTGGATTTTTTGGTTCGTAGCGGTCAAAGTAGGTTTTTAATAGCTTCTTCAGGTCGGGTTGTTCGAAGTTTCCGGTTATTGAAATATAGGTGTTTTTTGCAACGAAGATTTTTCGCCAAAATGCGACCATGTCGTCTTTTTTTATCTTGGCAACGTCTTTTACTTTTCCTGCAACAGCTTTTGTTAGAGCGCTTCCTTTTATAAATCTTGTTTCGCGGACGAACTTGCCGATTTTGTACTCCTGGCTGTCCATCCGTTGTTTTATTTCTTCGGTTATTGCCCGTCTTTCTTTTTCCAATGAGATTTCTGGGAAAAGAGGCTCAAAAAAGACTTCCGAGGCTATTTTTATTACGTCTTCTAGATGAGTTTTTGGGACTGTGATTATGAAGTTAACTGTGAATTCGCCCGTTGAGGCATTGTAGTTTCCGGCGAGGCCTTCGATAAAATCGGACATTGCCTCCGCATTCGGAAGCGACGGGATGCCTTGAATTAGCATATGTTCTAAAAAGTGCGCAAGGCCGGATTGGCCTTTTTCTTCCAGAATCGATCCCCCTTTGACGTTGATTCTTAAGTGAATTGAGCGCAACGAGCGCATTCTGTAGGAAGCGACTCTGATCCCATTTTTAAGAGTGAATGTTTGAAGCATGTTTGGTATGGTAACACAGATTTACACTACTCCCTTGCCCAGATTGTGTAGACTACTGTGTCGTCGGGGCGTTTTATCTGTTCTTTGATTTTTACGGCCTCTCCGTAATTGTATTTTCCGGCTTCGGTTTCGCAAGCTTCAGCGTCGACTACTAGTATTTTTCCTGGTAGTGGTGTTTGGGTGTTGAAAGCATCTCTTGATGGGCAGCGGGTACTTGTGAAGGTTAGGTTGTTGTAACTCCAAACTCCTTTGTCACGGATACTTGCCATTTCATTGAAAGTTTTTGGGTCAAGTTTCCCAAAGAAAGCAACCCAGGGATACGGGCTGTCGGGGATATTTGTAACTAGTACACTCGAATACTCGGGAGCAAGTTGACTAAGGCGAATTCCAAGTTCTTTTGCCCCAATGTTTCTTGACAGAGTATTGCCTACTTTGTTGTGGGTAAAGTACTGATGCCAGAAGAAGATAAAGTTTAGGGTGAGCGCGATGATTACAAAAGACGTGATTAATTTTGGCTTTTTTTTAATTTTGAAAACACCATATAAGCCAAAAGCTTCAACAGATGCCAGGAATGGAATCATGAAGGCTGAGCGGTGGAGGTTCGGGGCGTCTTCTGTGGTTAGGGCTCCCGGAAGAGGAGATAAAAGTAGAAGCAGAAGAACAAGAGGGGTGGTAAAGGGCTTTTTTTGTGCAATGGCTACAAGACCTAGTATCAAGAGGCCAAATTCTACGTAGGTTAGTATCCCCATTCCAACGGTTTGATAGCGCCCCGGCTTTGCTTCTTTGGGAACGAGGAAGAATTTGCTGCTTATATACTGGGTGTACTCGTTGATAAAGCGCCTTGCGTAAACTGACGGTTTGTTGTGGAAGAGACGTGCTATAAAAACTTTGTTGGGACCTTCGTCGAAGGGCATCTTGTCAAGTTCGTATTTTACGTCTAGGTCTGTAAAAATCCCAACCTGATTGAAGCGGCCACGGGCTGCCGGATTGAGGGAAAAGAGGAAAGTCGCAGCAAAGAGAATTACGCATACAAAGAGTGCGGGTTTGTGATTTTTAAGTTGTGGCCACAGAATATATAAAGTAGTAGCTGCTACTAGAAGTGGGACAAGGAGGCGGGCGGAATGGTAGAAGAAATATGATGAAAGAAGGAAAAGTAGAGCGAGCACGAAAGGTAAAAGGGGGTTTTTTGAGGAGTTTAGGAGCCGGAGTAAAAAGATTAGGCCGGTGAGGGCTAGAAAAATTGCGACAACCCCTTCGGAGGTCGCGCGGGATAAGGAGATATGCCAAGGAGAGAGGGAGAGGAGTAGTGCACCCAGTATTGCTGGGGAGATTGGACCTTGCACATTGGAATTTGGGTTTTTAGGAGATAACTTGGAGAGGAGGAAATAGAGGGACACGACGGTCAGGCTGCCTGCCAGGGCTCCTGGGAAGCGGACTGCGAATTCGTTTACTCCAAAAATCAAGAGTGAAGGAATCGTGAGGTAGAAGTAGCCTGTGGGGCGGAAATCTCCGAAAGTGTTGTAGTGGAGGGTGAACTTGTTTCCCCAATCGTCTGCTCCAGTTTTTAAGATTGAGTATGCATTCCATCCAACTCTTGCCTCGTCGGCATGGAATCCGTATGGGACTTCTGAGAGGTTATATAGACGTAGGACCAGCGCGAGAAGGAATATCCAGAAGATTGGGTGTGTTAGAAGTTTTTTAAACATGAGTATAGATTATCACAAGTCTGTTATTGTGGAAGATTGATTGGTTGTGATTAGGAGAGTATCAGTTGACAGGGAGGGGGTAAATGTTTTTAGATGGATGTTGTAATGGCTGCCCGCCGAAAGACTACTAAGAGAGCAAAGAGAACTTCTGTTCGGAGGGCTGTTTCTCGTCCGTCTTCAGTTTCCCGGTCGTCGAGTGATAGGACGATGTTTTTGTTGGCTGCGGCGTTGGTTGTTGCGATTGGAGGGTATTTGTTTTTGAGTGCTAGGACGCCGGCTCCGGCTCCTGTGGCGCTTACGAAAATGGCGACTGTTGCTTTGGCTACGCAGAATGCTTCCGGAGAAGCTGGAACTGCTACTTTGAAAGAGGTTGGCGGAAAGGTTGTGGTTACCTTGGATATTGTTGGAGCTCCTGCTGATGTTGCGCAGCCTGCGCACATTCATATGGGGGCTTGTCCGGAGCCTGGTGCGGTTAAGTACCCCCTTACTTCTCCGGTTGGCGGAAAGTCCGAGACGACACTCGATGTGAGTTTTGATGACTTGATGGCGCAACTTCCTTTGGCTGTTAATGTGCATAAATCTGTTGCACAATCCAAGGTTTATGTGGCCTGCGGAGATGTAACGAAGCCTTCATATTGAAGTAAAGACCCTAGACAGTAGACATTGGATGTTGGTTCTTCATTCTTGAGGAAACGATGTGCCCCTGTGTTTTCCCTACCCTTTTAGAGTTGGTGGGAATAAGCCGAATTGGCTAACACAGGGGCAATGGGCGGGTTTGGAGGGTGGCTCAGGCCGGTCGGTGGCGCGGGTGACGAATGAAGTCCACCAGATAGTGGAAGAGATCCACTAGGTGGATGAACCATAGGCCCGCGTAACCAACTAGGACTAACCCCAGGGTCCAGTCCGTGTTGTCCTCGTCGTCGTAGATTTGAGTCATTCTTTGACCTCCTTCAGGATCTCCTGTGCCCCATGGAAATATCCCAACAGGGCAGAAACAATAGCCACAAGGCTGAGCACGATTCCCCCGTTCAGGAGGTGAGAATTCACCATTACAAAGGGGACAACTGTTTGAACCTCTACTATGTAGAGGCCAAGTAGGACGACGGCAACGGGGCCCAACACTCCGGCTACAACATAGCCAATCACGCTAGTCTCCCCTTTCAACCTTGGTTGTTCAGGTACAAACTGAAGGGAACCTTCAGATAACCCATATAATACCACAAACGGTTAGAGTGGTCAACTTATAGGCTGTGGTTACCGTTATTGGTTGTGGCGGGTTTGGGAGAGGGCATGTATCATTAAAACATGTCTTTTTGGGATACTTTGATTTTGAGTATTGTTGAGGGTATAACCGAGTTTTTACCGGTTTCTTCGACAGGCCATTTAGTTTTGGCAAGCCATATTTTGAGACTTCCGCAAACGGAGTTTTTGAAGAGCTTTGAAATTTCAATTCAGTTGGGGGCAATTTTATCTGTTGTGTTTCTTTACTGGAGTCGATTAGTTGGAAATTTTCGCTTGTGTTTTGCTGTTTTGGTTGCATTTTTACCGAGCGCTTTTTTGGGCTTTTTGTTTTATGATTATATAAAGGGGGTTTTGATTGGCAACGAGCTGGTTACCATAGTTGCCTTGGCTGTAGGCGGCGTGGTCTTGATGTTTTTTGACCAGAGATCGAGCGGCCACCCCCGCAGTCATAGCGTGTCCGGTGGACGCTCGGGAAAGTTGGAGTTGGAGCTAGGGGCGAAGGAGGCGTTTTTGATTGGACTTGCCCAATCTGTCTCAATGGTTCCTGGTGTATCTCGTGCGGGGGCTACCATTGTTGGGGGAATGTTGGTTGGATTGAACAGGAAAGCGGCGGTTGAGTTTTCTTTTTTGCTGGCTGTTCCCACAATGTTTGCCGCTACGGGATTGGATATTGTTAAGACTAGATTTGCCTTTTCGTCTGACGAACTTCTACTCCTTGCTGTGGGGTTTGTGGGAGCGTTTATGACCGCAACTTTGGCAATTAAATTCTTTTTGGGTTATGTTCAAAAAAACAGTTTATTTGCTTTTGGGGTTTATAGAGTGGTTTTGGCGGGACTTTACTGGCTGTTTTTCCTTGCCTGAAAGTTTCTTGCGGGGCGTGTGTTGAACTTTTGTTGGAACTTGCCGAACTGTTCTTTGGATAGTCTTGAGGCACTGTAAGGTAGATTTCTATTTTCTTGCGCAAAAACACTTGCCACTTTGGCACTTCTAAACTCTTTAGGGGTTTGCCTAAAGTTTATATTTCTTGGTTTTTCGGGAGGGTTACCGGATCTTGCCATCCTTCGGTCCTTTCAGTCGCTTAAGGACAAGTATTCCTGGAGCGTGAATATATTATACTCCTTGGGGCAATTGCTGTGGGATTACCCAGATTGGTTGAGGTAGATCTTGGTAATTTGGGTTGAGGGTTGGTTCGGGGGTGAGATAATAGGCCATGCCGTGGTGTTTGTCGATAAACACATAATCTTCTTCAGAATGCCCAAAAGACCAGTTATCGAGGAGTACCAGTGGGGTGTTACCTGTATTTGACCATGAGTGCCCGTATTCGGGTTCAATTAAGATTTCGTCTCCTGCTTTGGCTTTTACAAGTAAGATCTCGTGCTTTTTTTGGAGAATCAGTATGCCCTCCCCTTCTTCTACCTTGTAAAGTTCTGGATGAGGGTTTGTTGTGTGGTAGTGACCGTGAGTTTTGTTGTACTCTTCCCCTATCTTTCCGGGATTAATGACAGTTTTGTTTACCCACTTGTTGTTTGTAGGTTCTTCCACGGAGAAGACCTGGTAGACGATTTCTTCACTTTCTGTGGGGTTTTGGAGGACGAGATTGAGGTCTTGGGCGGTGTGGCTTATTTTAGGCTGCATCTTGTTCCTGGTCAGGGGCGCTTGGGCCTCCTGCGTCATGCGGGGGGCTCTCGTCGGCGGTGGTTTGTTCCAACCTTTCACTTATTGTGCGCGCAGCATCGCTTAGTATATCTACGTTGGTTGATGGGGGTGGTGAGGGCATTTGGTCGTCACCGACTTCTATTATGCCCTCTGACCCATTGGTTCTTTCTCTTTTCATTGGTTTTCCCTTATTATTGCATCTAGTATACGTCTTTGAACTTCTGGCTTCAAAGTTAAATGGCTTTTTAGGGCTTGTTGGGAATCTAACAACTGGCGTGTATCTGAATTTTTTTTAGGGTCTTCGGGTATCGACCAGTTGAGTGATCCAAAATCCGGGATGGTTAAAGAGATGTGTGGAAAAGAGTCTTTTGGGCCTTTCCCGAGTGCCCTTAAAAATGCTTGCAGTTGGACAGGGACTTCGTTGAATCCCCACATTTGCCTATGTGTGGTAATGTCATTATCTTGGCTACCTGTTACTTGAACTAATGCGGTTTCTTCCCCTTTTCTTGTTACTATGTCGGTTTGGCCCAGAATACTCCAGGCTACAACGCGACTTTCTTTTGCTCCAGGTGTATCGGAGGGAATGCTGACCCTCATGCCAGCGCTTCTGAGTGTGTTGATAAGCCCGCATTGGGCTCTTATATGAGACCATGCTGGACTGAGCCCTTCGCTTTTGCCGTATGGACTTTGGGCGATCTGGTCATTTACCCTTACAACCTCGAACATGCTGGCTGTGTGGTTGGGGCTGGCGGTGCGAGAAAGAGCAAAAGCTATATGTGCGGCGGTTTCTTGTCTAATTTGTGTTGCCCGCTCCTTATTATCTGCTCGAAATAACCCATACATGACGTCAAAAACGGCTCGGACTTCTTCGGGCTTGTACCTTCCTCTGGCTATTAAATCTGCTTCTGAAGAGGCGACAAGTGTTTTTATTTGTTCTGCCGAGAAATCCCCTCTTGTTAATGCGTCTGGGTTTGGATAGGGTCGTCGGTTGACGTTTAGTAGCCCGAACCCTGGGGGTTTGGGAGCATCTGTTGTCTGTTCGGTCATATACCATTCAATCCTGTATTCTCCGATGTGTCAACTTTTCCTTTGTTTTTTGAAAACAACAGACAGAGGAGAGGGTTGGGCTTGAGGGATTGCGGCACTTTGCTTTAAACAGTGAAATACGCTCTTGTTGCGGAATGTCTTTCTTTTGAAGGGAAGACCAAGAGCGTGGTGTTGTTTTGCACTTGTGATGTGATCTTTTGTGTTGCGGGTTACTCTCGTGGCTCGAAGAGCCAAGAGATGAAGCGACCAGTGATTAAATAGATGAGAGAGCCGCCTAGTGCAGCTAGCACTAAGATAATTGTGACTGTGCCGGTTATTTCCATGCCTACGAGAACAAGTTTCCAAAGGTTTAATGGAGAGTTTGGCTGCAGGACGCCGACGATAAATGAAAGCAGCAGCCATCCTCCTAGAATTGCGATGATAAACAAAATACCGTT
>Ga0209542_10000737_pt1 | contig 78857 bp, 69 predicted proteins | sample RifCSPhighO2_01_FD_184028 | JGI IMG/M metagenome (GOLD analysis project Ga0209542, IMG submission 184028) | Soil microbial communities from Rifle, Colorado - Rifle CSP2_plank highO2_0.1 (SPAdes) (version 2) | ecosystem: Environmental > Terrestrial > Deep subsurface > Rock core/Sediment ...
CTTCAAGTCGTAAAATTCCTTTTTGGCGGGCCGCGCTCCAGCAGTTCGGCTGCCCTGAGCTCACTGTCGAAGGAGAGCCGCAGTCAAGAAGATTATTCCAGTTAATAACCTCGGCTTTGATGAATTTATTTTCAAAATCGGTATGTATCGCCGAGCCGGCCTGCGGCGCCGTCCAGCCCCTTTTAATCGTCCAGCCCCGCGTTTCGTCTTCTCCGGTTGTAAAATAAGTTATCAAATTTAAGAGTCTGTAGGCCGCTCTTATCAGTTCCGAGATACGCGATTCGGATTCAAACTCTTTTCTCTCGGCGTCAGACATCTCCGATAGCTCCGCTTCAAGTTTTAAATTAAGCGGTATGCCATTATATTTTTCAATTACCGCGCGGACATTTTCTTTTTCCAAATCTTTTTCCTGGACATTGAAAACGAATAAAAAAGGTTTGAGAGTCAGAAGATTCAGGTCCTTTATTAAATTAAGTTCTTCATAATCAAGATTCGCATTTTTCGCCGACTCGCCATTTTCAAGGCGGGTTTTTAATTTTTCCAGAATCATTTTTTGTTCCTGAGCGATTTTGTTTCCGGCTTTAATTTCTTTTTCATTTTTTTCAAGCCGCCTGCTTACGGTCGACAAATCCGCCATGGCGAGCTCAATCTGGATAGTTTCAATGTCGCGGCTGGGGGAGATTTTTCCTTCGACGTGTATTATATCTGGGTCTTCGAAAGCCCTGACTACTTCCACTATAGCGTCAACCTCTCTGATGTGCGAAAGGAACTGGTTGCCTAAACCCGCTCCTTCGTGGGCTCCCTTTACGAGGCCGGCGATATCAACAAACTCAATTGCCGCCGTGATTGTCTTTTTTGATTTCGAGGCGAACGCGAGTTTTTCCAGACGAACGTCGGGCACCTTAACCACGCCGATGTTCGGGTCGATAGTGGCAAAAGGAAAATTAGCCACGTTCACCTGTTCGCGGGTCAGCGCCTTAAATAAAGTTGATTTGCCGACATTTGGGAGGCCAACTATGCCTATTTTTAGCATTGAATTATGAATCAGGAATTAGGAATTAGGAATCAAATGTTTTATACTAAAATTAAGTGTTTTTGTCCATAATTCATAATTCATAATTCGTAATTAATATGCTTCATGATTCGATTTTCAAGGCCTACGATGTACGCGGCATTTATCCAGAAGAGCTGGATGAATCCGCGGCTTACGAAATTGGCCGGGCATTCGCGGTTTTTCTGACGAGCCGGGGTGAACCTCGGCAGGTTATTGTCGGCCGCGATATCCGTCTTTCTTCGCCCGTTTTAACAAGAACTTTCATTGACGGAGTTACCGACGGAGGCCTTGACGTCGCTGATGCGGGCGAAACGACAGTGGATATGATTTATTTCGCTTCGGCTGCGCTGCACCTTCCGGCCTGCATGATTACGGCTTCGCATAATCCCAAACAATGGAACGGTTTCAAACTGATGGCTAAAGACCTCGATCTTTTGGGCCAGGATTCGGGGCTTGAAGAAATCAAAAATCTGGCAGCTCGGAAAAATTGGCCAGAAACGGAAAAGGGCAAGGTCACGAAAGAATCCGTGACTGAAGAATTTATTTGCCACGCGCTTGGTTTTATAGACGCGGATTTGATAAGACCGATGCGAATTGTCGCCGACACGGGTTCGGGATCGGTCGGGCCGCTATTAAAAGAGGTTATTAAGAAATTACCGCTTGAGTGTAAAGCGCTTCATTTTGACCCGGATGGCAATTTTCCTTATCATGAACCAAATCCGAGCCATGACGCTAATCTTGAAGATCTTAAATCGGAGGTGCGGGCTGGCCACTACCATTTTGGTTGCGCTTTTGATGGCGATGGCGATAGGGCTGTTTTTGTGGATGAAAATGGCAATGCTCTCTCGCCTTCGATTACTGGAGCTATTATGGCCCGTTATTTTCTGGCCAAAAGCCCCGGGGACAATATTGTTTACGGTGTCAGCGTCAGCCGTATTGTTCCGGAAACAATTCAGGTGTACGGAGGCGTTCCGATCCGCGAAAGGGTAGGGCATACGTTCATAAAAAGGAAGCTTCATGAAGTCGACGGTATTTTCGCGTGCGAAAGTTCCGGCCATTATTTTTTCCGCAAAAACTTTTACGCCGACTCCGCTATTATAAGTTTTCTTATAATGCTCGATATTCTGAGCGGCACTAAAAAAAGCTTGTCGTCTTTGGCTGCGGCTTTTTCAAAATACGTTTCAACGCCGGAAATAAATTTCAAAGTGGCCGACCCGGCGAAGGCCGTCCAGGAAATCGCGAAGAAGTTTGAAGGTTTTAACACCGACCGTCTTGACGGACTTACTGTGACAACAGAAGACTTCTGGCTGAATCTTCGGTCCTCAAACACCGAGCCGCTTTTGCGTTTGACAATAGAAGCTAAAGACGAGCTGATTCTTGAGCGGGTTAAAAAAGATATTATCGAATTAATAAAATGCCTCTCTTAAAAGAGAGGTTTTTTTAATTACCGTTCGTTGATTTTAATCAGGTGGCAGGTATCGTTCATGACGACTATCCGGGGCCGCGATGTCTGCTCAGGCCACTCGATAATAGATATGCCGCAGTTGTCATTTTTTAGGCTGTGGAACATCCCGTTGATGTCCCAGCCAAAAAGACAGATGAAGGCGAGCGCCAAAGCGCCTCCGTGGCTGACAACGAGGATGTTGCCATCGGGGTCGCTTTCCATGATTTCCGTGAGCGTCTGAGCGATGCGGTTGCGTGCCTGAATCACGCTTTCGCCTCCGGGGAAAACTATTTCCGCCGGGCAAGTTTTATAATTCCGGTATAAATCGCCGCACTTTTCTTTGATTTCTTCGCTTTTCATTCCCTCAAAGTCGCCCTGATTGATCTCCAGAAGCCCGGAATGAATCCTGAATTTCGGCACACAGCTTTCTAATCCGCAAATCTCGCGCTCAAAAGTTTTTTGAATCACCTGGTTTTTTAAAATTTCCACAGCGGTTTGTCTGGCGCGAAGCGCCGAGCTGACATAAATGAATTTCAGATCAATATCGGCCAGCGCCCGGCCAGTTAGTTTGGCCTGTTCCCGGCCATGCTCGTTCAGTGGGCTGTTGAAAATCTGCCCCTCGACGATATGGTTGAGGTTAGCGTCAGTTTCGCCATGCCTGACAAGATACAGGCGCCGCATCTTTGTTGCCTCTGACTATTTAAAAGAGCTTGACCACTATACAATAAAACTCGCGAACCGGGCAATACAGTTCGCGAGTTTTAGTTTATTTATAATTTACGCATTATTATGCTATAGCATAATAATGCGTAAATAAAACAACTTTAATGTGTTAAATAGTGAGGCCGATTTTTTTCTTTACTTCTTTCAAAGTTTTTTGGGCAATTGAAGAGGCTTTTTCGGCGCCGTCTTCCAGCACTTTTTTGACGTAGTCCGGATCTTTGGCAAGATTTTCGTGATTTTTTCTGTATTCAGCGAAGTATCCGGCGATAAGTTCCGCGAGGCGCGGTTTGAATTTAGAATACATTAGCTTGCCCGCGTCGTGGTCTTTGTTGAACTGTTCGTATTCTGTTTTTTCTTCGCGGGTTACGGCGAACGATTTGAATATGGAAAGAAGATTTGCACCGCCCGGCCCCTTGCCGCCAGGATCGCTTACGGCCGATTTAATTTTTTCTTCAATTGTTTCGGGGGAATCATTTAAAGCGATATATGATTTCGGGCCATGCGACTTGGACATTTTTTTAGTTGGGTCTGACAAGCTCATTACTCTAGCGGTTTCCGTGAGTATTGGTTTCGGTTCCGGAAAAGTCTTTTCGAACCGAGTGTTGAAACGTTTAGCAATGTCGCGGGTAATTTCAAGATGTTGGACCTGGTCCTCGCCGACCGGTACGGCCTCGGCTTTGTAAATTAAGATATCCGCTGCCATTAAAGTGGGATAAGTCAGGAGCGCGGCGTTGACGTTTTGTTTTTGAACCATTACCTTGTCTTTAAACTGCGTCATCCGTTCCAACTCCGATACCTTGACAATGGTGTTGAAAATCCAAGCCAGAGCCGCGTGATCGGAAATATCCGATTGTTGGAAGATCACCGATTTTTTTGGGTCAAGACCTAGGGCCAGCAGGTCTGTCGCCAGGTCCAGAATCTCTTTTGATTTCTCTTTTGGCTCGTAATCTTCGCTCAAAGAGTGATAGTCGGCGATAAAAAACCAGCATTCGTTTTTAGAATTTTTTTGCAGTTCAAGCCAGTTTTTTATAGCCCCGAGGTAATTGCCGATGTGCAACTCGCCTGAAGGCTGAATACCAGATATGATTCTCATTTTATATTTCTATTACTACCGGCAAAATCATGGGTCGGCGCTTGGTTTTGGAGTAGAGGAATTGGCCAATTCTGTCTCTAAGATTATCGCGGACATAAAGCCAGTTGAATCCCTTGCCTTGGCCGCCCGAAGCGGTTTTTGCGATTATCTCTTTAACTTTTTTTCTCGTCTGCGCAAGAAGCTCTTGCGACTCTTTCATGTAAATGAAACCGCGCGAGATAATGTCGGGATTGCCTTTTACTTTGCCGGTCTCGCTGTCAATAACCGTAATTATAACAAACATTCCGTCTTTGGACATAACCTGCCGGTCGCGCAAAACGACTTCCGAAACGTCGCCAACGCCAAGACCGTCAACCATAATGTAGTTGGCGGGGACTTTTTCTTTTGAAAGAAAAACCCTGTCTTTAGCCGCCAAAATGACATCGCCATTTTCGGCGATGACTATGTTTTTCCTTGGTATGCCCAAACTTTCGGCTAGATCGCCGTGGATCACAAGCATCGAGTAGTTTCCGTGAACCGGCATGAAAAATTCCGGGTTTATCAGGCCAATCATTTGTTTCAGGTCTTCGCGGTGGCCGTGGCCGGAGGCGTGAATATCCATCATGTTGTAGTGGAAGACCCTTCCGCCTTGCCGGTAAATAGCGTCTTTAAGCGATTGAATCGCTCTTTCGTTGCCGGGGATTACCGAAGAAGAAAAAATAAGCGTGTCACCCTTCTCAATTTTGAGCACGCGGTGTTCGCCGGTGACGACGCGCATCAGGAACGCCCGGGACTCGCCCTGGGCGCCGGTGCCTAAAACGAGAACTTTATGAAGAGGCAACTTTTCTGACTCCTCGGCGCTGATGATGGTTCCTTTCTGGATTTTCATATATCCCAATTGCTTTGCGATCTCAACGTTGCTTCGCATGCTGAAGCCCTCGATGACGACTTTGCGGCCAAGCTTTTCGGCTATGTAAATCAACTGTTGGATTCTTGTGAGCAGGGAAGAAAAAGTCGCGGCGATGACACGGCCTTTGGCGTTTTTTACAACCTCTTCAAGGTTTATTTGTATTACCGATTCTGAAAGCGAGTGCCCTTCTTTTTCAACGCCGGTTGAGTCTCCGGTCATAAGCAGGATGCCGTCTTTGCCGATTTCGCGGAGGCGCTCAATTTGGGCCGGTTTATCATTTACCGGTTTTTCGTCAAATTTGTAGTCAGAAGTGTGAAAGAGATTTCCGATCGGAGTTTTTATAACCACGGCCATGTCGTCGGGGATAGTGTGGTTGACGTGGATAAATTCCGCCCGGAAATTTCTGCCAAGCATTACCTCTTCGCCGTCTTTGACGTCGACGATTTTCAGTTTAGGCATATTCTGAAAATCTTCATGCCGTTTCATAATCATTCCGCGAGTTAAGGGAGCGGTATAAATCACCGGATTACCCAGCTGGTTTATCAGATACGGCAGGGCGCCGACATGGTCAAAATGACCGTGGGTAAAAATAATGCCGCGGATTTGCTTTTGTTTGCCTTCAAGATATTTTGGGTTAGGGATTATAAAATCAACGCCGGGCATGTCTTCATCCGGAAAACCAATGCCGACGTCTATGATGATAATTTCTTTGTCATATTCTAAAACCATCATGTTTCGGCCGACCTCTCCTAGTCCGCCTAACGGTATGATTCTTAGCGTTTTTTCTGTTTTTTGTTGTGTGTGAATCATAATTTTTTTTCAGGAAGTAGAAATTGGACAAATTTATTTTGCCCTTTGAATTCTTTATTACAGCAAGTATGTTTTTATCATGTTATAGAAACTATAATAGTTAAAACATTAAATAGTCGGGCAAAAGAATTTGAAAGGGCAAGTCCAATTTTCACTTCCTGATTTGTGCCCAGGGAGGGATTTGAACCCTCACGCCTTGCGGCATACGGCCCTGAACCGTACGTGTCTGCCAATTTCACCACCTGGGCGAGCAGTGTTTAGATTAAAAATTATAAATGATTTTAGTGTCTATGTCGTTTGCGAATTCTTCAGGGTAATTCAGGAATCTTAGTTTGTTAAGATCGCGCGCGAGTTCATACATGGGTCTGGATTCTATCAGCCCAAATTTAGGGAGCTCGCGGGCTTTTATCTTTTTTATTTCCGGGACGTCGCCATAATTCGAATTTTTCAGAATGTCTATGCCACCGACTTCATTACCAACAAGGTGATAAGCCGCGCCGCGGTATTTTTTATACGGCTCGTAATTATAACTCATTGTCGCGCCGACCCAATTCGCTACTAAAAGTGGTTCGTCATAAACGTTTATCGTGGTATGGCCGAATCCCGGCGGGACCAAGACCTTTTCTTTCGGAGCGGCCTCTATCAGATAAACCTCTTCCGCCCGAGAAAATGCCTCGTCCATTTTCTGAATCAGGAAATAGCCTCGACCGGAAAGCACTTCGTATATTTCCGGGTAGCCCAGGCCGGTGCCGGTTTTAACTTCATGGAAATGGCCGGCGGTTTTTACAAATTCGTCTCCGTTAATTCTACCCTGCGCCAGAAGCGTCAGGTCATAGCGCAAGTTCCGGACTCCGATATTTTGGTCGTCCGATTCCAAATGCGCTTCGCGCCACATGCGGTAGACGGGGTCGGGGCCCGACCCGACCCCGGAAGTTTTGAGGTAAGGTTCTAACTCGGCCAAGGTTCTTGCGGACTTTTTTACGGACGGGAAGTCGCCACGGAGTTCCAGTTCCAGATTTTTTTTATCGAGAAAAATCGGCAATCCAGAAATTTTTTGTAAATCAATCATTATTTTTTCAAAATTTTCCTACCAATTACGAATTTATTCGAATTACGAATTCGTAATTCGGTTATATTTGTAATTCGTAGGGCTATTTCCAGACCCTTTGCGTTGAAATAAACCATTGATTGATTTCCGAAAACCGGTCAGATGGCATAACTAGATTTTTGATCGCGACACCATTCACTTTTCTATTTACTATGTAAAGATAGTTCGGCGAGTAAAGAAATATCGCCGGCGCGTCCGCAATGACTAATTTTTGGAATTCCACGTATTTTGCCGCCCGCATCACTTCGTCGGTGCTCTGGCGCGCGTCTTCGATTAGTTTGTCCACCTTCCTGTTGCTGTAAAGCGACAAATTAAGTCCCGGGTCTTTGCGCGCGAGCGAGTGCCAGAAAGAATAAGGGTCGGGAGTTCCCGTATAGGCCTCTCCGATAAGAATGGCTTGATACTGGCGTGTCTTCAGATAGTTTTGTTGTATTTCTCCAAGTCCCAAAATAGTAAGGTTGGCGCCGACTCCGATATTTTTAAGGTCGTCTTTTATAAGTGTCGCGACAAGCTGGGTGTTCGGCGTGGCCAGAATATCTATTGCGAGGTTTGTCGGATTTTTATCTTTGCCGAGTTTTTTTGCTCTCATACCGTTTTCGTCTTTCGTCCAGCCGTATTTATCAAGGATCTCCCGAGCTTTCTCTGGGTTGTAATCATAGCCAGTGATGTCGGGGCTTGAGCCTAAAAGTCCGGGCGGGATCGGCCCCAGGGCTATTTTACCCTCATTATTTAAAACCTTTGAAACCAGCGCTTCGCGGTTCACGGCGTAGTTTAACGCTATCCGTACGTTTATGTCTTTCAGTATCGTGTCGTCGGTATTGAAAAAAATAGCGTAGATTCTAGGTGAAGCCAAGGAAAAAACCTGGGAAGACGCCAACCCCCTTAACTGATTTTTGTTCTGTCCGGTCGCGGGCAAAATTCCGTCAATTTCTTTTCGGTTGAAAGCTGACACCGCTTCTTCTTCCGAATCATATGATTTCAGGATTAAGTTATTAATGAAAGGAGCATTATTAAAATATGTCGGGTTAGATTCGAGAGTTAGAGAAACGATTCTTCCGAGCCGATCTTTTTGAAGTTTTACGAATCGGTAAGGCCCGCTGCCGATCGGTGTCAAATTAAAATCTGCCAAAGCGAAGTTTTTCGGCTGTATACTCGTCCAAATGTGCCTGGGCAGTATTCCCAAAAACACCAGGTTTTCAATGAAATTCGCGTAAGGAGTTTTAAGCTTGATAGTCAATTCGTTTTCTTCGGAAGCTTCAACAGCCACGCCCTGCCAGGTCGCGCGCAGGGGACTGGCATAATCCGGGTTGGCCACCGCTTTAATGGTGAAAAGAACATCGTCTATGGTAAGAGGTTCGCCGTCATGCCAGAAGACGTTTTTTCTCAACGTTATTTTATAGGTCTTGCCGTCTTTTGAAACACTGAAATTTTCCGCCAAATCCCCGACAAGTTTTCCTTGATAGTCGTATTTTAAAAGCGTTGAGAACAAAAGGCGGGAAACGTCTCTATCCGAATCGGTTGTAGTCAATATCGGGTTTAAAAGGCGCGGCGATCCCATGACTCCTTCAACATAAGTATCGCCCAGGGCCGGCCGGCTCTCGGTGGCGCGTACATAGGCCTGATTGGCAAGCCAGATGAGAGAAATAAAAATAACAATGACCAGAATAACGGCGCCGATTCGTTCTTTCGGTTGCAGGGCGCGACCGATTCTTTTCCACGATTTCGGGCTTTTAAGAAGGCGCGCAGCATTAAAAAGATTCTTTAACATAAATTCCTTCCTACCAATTACGAATTTTTTCGAATTACGAATTCGTAATTCGGCTATATTCGTAATTCGTAGGATTATTTATAGAACGAAAGAAGCGATATTAACCGCCACAAAAAGCGCTGACAATACTATTGTTATCCAAAGTATAATTCTTTCGAGGCCTCGGCGCGTATGATAAAAAGTTGATTCGCCGCCGAAGGCCGCCGAGAGTCCCGCGCCGCGGGCTTGAATCAAAATAGATCCTATTAAGAGGAGCGATATTACTATTTGCGCAATAGGTAAAATAGATGCCATATTTTTTCATGAAACATAACACGAAACATGCAACATTTTATTCAGAATTTTTGTTATGCGTTGCGTGTTACGTGATTTTATATTTTACGCGGCTGACTTGGCTTCGCGGATAGCAGACGATACAATGAAGTTAAAAGCGATAATTATTATCGTTGTCCAGAAAAAAGCGTTAAGACCTTCTATATTCAGCTCGGGCGCCAGATAGGTGACCAGCCAGACTAAGAATACATTAATAATGATAGTGAAAAGGCCCAGGCTTAACAAAATAAGCGGAGCGGCCAGGGTCTTTAGAATTGGCTTAAGAACAAAGTTTATTATCCCCAGAAGCGCGGCCAATTTCATTAAAGAAAGGAAGCTGTAACTGTAAAAGACATTAGGAACCAGCCATTCCGCCGTCAGAATCGCAAGCGCGTTGGCTAAGATGTGAAGTAAAAATCTGGCAATTAAGCGCACTTTTGTATAGTTACTAGTATCTACACATATTACCAAGAAACGCAACTATAGTCAATAAGCAATCGACAGCTTGTTTTCGCCTTTTTAACAATCTATTTTTGAAGCTTTAACCTAATTTCTTTCTTAATTTTATATGATAACTCACCGCGAAGCGGTGCGCTTCGTCGCGCATTTGCTGGAGAAGGTGAAGAGCATGAATGTTTATTTCTTTCAGCTTTAACGGCAACTGCCGGTCGGGTAAGTAGAGTTCTTCTTCTTTTTTGGCGAGCGCGGCTATAGGCATATCAATCTTGAATTTTTTCAAAACTTCAAGCGCCGCGTTTAACTGGCCTCGGCCGCCGTCAATTACGAATAAATCCGGAAGCGGCCATTCCCCGCGCGCCAGGCGCCTCGCTAAAATTTCTTTTATCATGCCCGTGTCATTGGGTTCTTTTTTAAATCGTATTTTGAATTTCCTGTAGCTCTGTTTGTTCGGCTTGCCTTCTTCAAAAATCGCCATGGCTCCTGTTGCAAATTTTCCCTGAATGTTTGAAATATCGTAGATTTCGATTCTCCGGGGCGCCTCGGCAAGGCCCGCGAGATCTCGGATTTTTTCCAGAACTTCCCGGCGCGTTTCTAAATCTTGTTTATTTTCGATCGTCAGAACGTCGCGGTGGCTGAAAATCTTTTCAAGCCCAAAAACGCGGTCGCGGGCCAAAGCGGCTGATTCATAATTATGTTCTCGGCTGGCCCGGGCCATTTCTTTTCTGAGGTTTTTAAGAAGCGTTTGTTTTTTTCCGGTTAGGATTCCGATTATATTTTTAATATTTTTCCGATAATTAGTTTGGGATTTGTGATTTATGTTTTGTGATTTGTTTTTATCGCAACAAAATCTTAAGCACTTGCCAAGTTCTGCGTTAATACAATTTCTGGCATGCGGTTTAGGACAGGTACAGTAGGGGAAAATGCGGCGGAGGTGGCTTAAAACGGTTTTTAAAGCGCCGCTTTCCGTAAAAGGTCCGATATATGTACTAAATCCGAAATCCGAAGCACGAAATCCGAAAGCTGTTTGGTGCTTTGAATTTTGTATTTTGGATTTGTTTCGAATTTCGAATTTCGAAATTCTAATTTTCGGTTGATGGGTCATGAAAATTCTCGGAAATTTTTCTTTTGTCACTTCAACGAAAGAATAACTTTTGTCGTCCCGAAGCGCGACGTTGTAAAATGGCCGGTGTTTTTTGATGAGCGCGGCTTCGGCGATAAGCGCCTCAATGCCGGAGTTGGTCAATTGCCAGTCGATTTTTCTTACTAGTTTTATCATTTCCGACTTTGCGGGCATAATGGCGTTGTTTACGAAGTGCGATCGTATTCTTGCCCTTAAATTTATCGCCTTGCCGATATAAAGCAGTTTGTTTTTGGCGTCATAGAAAAAATAAACCCCGCTTGTTTGAGGTATTTTTGAAAAATCTTTTTCTTTCGATACCGTTTTAAGCGCCATTTTTTGCATATTATACATTATTTTTCTGAAAATTTCAAGCTGATTGCGTTGACTTTAAACTTTTGTCGTGGATATATAAAGATACCGCTCATTAAAAATTACGGAGAACGGTGATGGTCGAAAAGAAAATCGCAAATCCTCAGGTGAATGACTCTGCGAGCTCTTACTTGGGCTTTTCGCTCAAAGAACGGCGGATTTATATGAGGGGATTTGTTGACGATGACACTTCTCTCCATTTTGCCGATGGCTTTGACCAGATGCGCGGCGAGGATCCGATTATCATTGATATAACTTCCGGTGGCGGAGAGATTCGCGCCGCTCTTGATATTTATAATCGTATCCGCAATTCCGGGGGACCGGTAATCGTCGTGACTTTCGGAGGGGTGGCATCGGCTGCGATGCTTATTTTCTTGGCAGCGGACGAGAGACTCGCGGCCGCGGATTGCCTGATTCGGTTTCATTGGCCCGTAACGTATTCCAGTGGTAATTTTGAAGATACTCCGGATACTTATGAAGATAAACATTATTTTTCCAGAAAAATGTTTATTTTGATTAATAAAATAATTTCAGACCGCACTTCAATTTCTCCCAAATTAGTAGCTCATTATGGACGGCATATGACAGCTTTTACAGGCGAGGAAGCTAAACAAGCGGGCATTGTGACCGAGGTCTTTGACGGGAAAAGGTCATTTGAGCGCGTCGCCAAAAGAATTGACGTTGAGGCAAAGAAAATTAAAAAAGGGCTTAAATGAGCTCTTTTATCATTTTTAGGATGGACATGGGCAAAAATTTAATGTATAATTGGCGATTAACATATGGGAAAAAATAGAAAAAAACAAGAAATTTTTAAACATGGGATTATTTCTATCCGCGGCGCGCGGGTTCATAACCTGAAAAATATTGACGTTGATCTGCCACGCCAGAAATTAGTGGTGATTACCGGCCTTTCCGGTTCAGGGAAGTCTTCGCTTGCATTTGATACTATTTATGCCGAGGGACAGAGGCGCTATGTTGAGTCGCTCTCAAGCTATGCGCGGCAGTTTTTGGGACTTAAAGACAAACCGGACGTTGATAAAATCGAAGGATTAAGTCCGACCATCTCAATAGATCAGAAAAGCGTTTCGCAAAATCCGCGCTCAACTGTTGGCACTATTACCGAGATTCACGATTATCTTAGATTGCTTTTCAGCCGTATAGGCAAACCGCATTGTCCCAATTGCGGCCGACCTGTTGCGAAACAGAATGTCAGCCAGATAACAAAAGAAATTTTAAAAATAAAGTCGCCCAAAGAGCCGATTTTAATAATGGCGTCGCAGGTACGGGGCAAAAAAGGCGAGCGGCTTTCTCTTTTCGACGAAGTGGCGCAGGCCGGATTTTTGCGCGTCCGCGTTGACAATGAGGTTCTGACTATTGAAGAAGCAAAAAAGACGCCGCTCGACAAAAATAAAAAACACACGATCGAGGTGGTTATCGACCGGATTGTCATTGATAAAGATCTGGAGCGTTCGCGTTTGGCCGAATCCGTTGAACTCGCGTTAAAAATAGGCGACGGCATTTTAATTGTTGGAGTAAAGGGCAGAGAAGACCGCCTATTCAGCGAAAACTACGCCTGCGTCCATTGCGGCATTAATTTGCCTGCCATTGAGCCGAGGAATTTTTCTTTCAACAGTCCTTACGGCGCTTGCCCGGTCTGCACCGGCCTCGGCAGCCGTTCAGAGGTTGAACCGGATTTGGTGATCCCAAACAAACGCCTGACGCTGGCCGAAGGGGCAATCCGCCCATGGGCGTCCGCGTCCCATCGCCTTGGCAGGCAAAGCTGGTATTTTTACCAGCTTGAAGAATTGGCGCCAAAATACAATTTTTCTTTGAACAAGCCGGTTTCAGAACTTCCGGAAAAAATTGTTAATTTAATTTTGCGCGGCGACAAAAATCAGGGAGGTAATTTTGAAGGCGTCATGCCGGAACTTGAGCGCAAGTGGAAAGAGACTGATTCCGAATGGGTGCGCGCCGAAATTGATAAATATATGGTGGTGAAGAAATGTCCGGCTTGTGACGGCTGCCGTTTAAGGCCGGAAACTCTCGCGGTGACGATTTTTGGCTCTTCAATCGCGGATTGGAGCACCTTACCGATTTCCGAAATAAGAGATTTGTTTTTTGGTTTTTCAAAAAATTCTCCCGATTTTGTCTCCAATGAAGTCGGAGCAACAAAATCGAGGATCCTCGATTTCTCAGTCAAATCCAAAAGATTTGGGAGAAATCGGGACGGAAAAGAAAAATTTTCTAAAAACGATTTTTTAATCGCGGAGACTATTATCAAAGAAGTCCTGCGCCGGCTTGATTTTATGCTTGACGTCGGACTGGACTACCTGACGCTGGATAGGGAATCAACGACTCTTTCGGGCGGCGAAGCGCAAAGAATACGCCTAGCAACTCAGATAGGTTCGGGGCTTACCGGCGTTACTTATATTTTAGATGAGCCGTCTATTGGTCTTCACGAGCGCGATCAGAAGCGATTGCTTGAAACTCTCGTGAAACTTCGAGACATGGGCAATTCCGTTATCGTTGTCGAACACGACCGCCAGACGATTGAGAATGCCGATTGGGTTTGCGACATCGGCCCCGGAGCGGGCGAAAACGGCGGACATGTCATTTTTGAAGGAACGCCCGAAGAACTAAAAAAATCTAAGATATTAACCGGCGAATATTTGTCTGGACGCAAAGAAATCATTTTTTTGAGTTCTTCGGAAATTCCAAATCTCAAATCACAAATCCCAAATAAACCCCAAAATTCAAAGCTCCAAAACCATGGCCATCTTTTGGTTCGGGGAGCGACAGCGCATAATCTTAAAAATATCGATGCTAAAATTCCGCTTGGCAGGATGGTGGCGGTTACCGGCGTTTCGGGTTCCGGCAAATCTACTTTGGTCAACGACATTTTAGCTAAATCTTTGTTAAAGAATTTCTATAATGCCAAGGACGAGCCCGGGGCTCACAAAAAAATCGAGGGCATCGAAAATATCGACAAAATAGTTCTGGTTGACCAGTCGCCCATAGGACGCACGCCTCGTTCAAATCCAGCAACCTATACCGGCGCCTTTACTCAAATTAGAGACTTATTTGCCAAAACACATCTAGCGCGGATGCGCGGCTATTCTTCCGGTCGTTTCAGTTTTAACGTCAAAGGCGGCAGATGCGAGGTTTGCGAAGGGCAAGGCGTCAAAAAAATCGAAATGTATTTTTTGCCCGATGTTTACGTTGAGTGCGAGGAGTGTAAAGGCAAACGATACAACCGCGAGGCGTTAGAAGTCGATTACAAAAGCAAGACCATTGCCGACGTTTTGGAAATGTCGGTGGATGAGGCGGTTAAATTTTTTGGCGCTATTCCGGGACTGAAAGACAAATTAAAAACTCTGGATGAAGTCGGGCTGGGTTACATGAAAGTCGGGCAATCCGCGCCTTCGCTTTCGGGCGGCGAGGCCCAGCGGGTGAAACTGGCGACGGAATTGTCCAGGCGATCCACCGGGCAAACATTATACATTCTGGACGAGCCGACGACCGGACTTCACTTTGACGACATCAAAAAACTTCTTGCGGTGCTGAAAGAACTGGTTGTTAAAGGCAACACGGTTTTGATTATCGAGCATAATATGGATGTCATAAAAAACGCCGACTGGATTTTAGACCTTGGCCCGGAAGGAGGCGACAGGGGCGGCGAAATTGTCGCTTGCGGTACTCCGAAGGAGGTGGCCAAAGTAGAAAAATCTTATACCGGAAAATATTTAGCGAGAATAATTTAATTTCACACAAAATTATGATATATCATAATTTTGTGTGAATTGGGTTGTTCGCTTCTTTAAGATTAAATAGTCGACATATTAAATAAAAAAATCCTCCCTACCCTTGGAGAATAAAAACCCACCTCAAAGGTGGGTTTTAAAATTTTGTGCGAAGCGCAATTCTTTAAGGGTGGAGGATAAATCAAGATTTTTTTAAATTCAGATTCAATAATTGGCATGTGAGGCTCGCAAGCGATAAAGCGAAACCGATCCAGGCCAGAAGCGGTGGCAAGGTGAACAGAATAAACTCCATCGTCCCGATGATGAGTTCATTGTATTGCAACCGATATTCCAGCGGCAGACGCAAGTCGAACAACTGGGAAAAAAGCAGGTTCAGCGCAAACGAAAAAATGGCGGAAAATTGGAAAACCGCTTTAGCCTTTCCAAAAACGTTGGCTTTTATATTGCCGCTGCCGAGGCTAAGTTTTACCACTCTCTGAATCATCAGCAGAGATTCTACCGCGAGTGTAAGGATAAAAAGAGTCTTGCCGAGAATCGGAATCATTAACCAAAAGATTGTAAGATAAAAGATTTTATCGGCTAAAGGATCCAGAAAAGCCCCAAACTTGCTTTGACCTTGATATTTTCTAGCCAAGCGCCCATCAATATAATCGCTCAAAAGTCCTATACTCATGAGCCAGACCAAGGCGAGGGTAAGTGGCAAACTATAGATTGACGCGAATGGCGTGTAAGACCAGCCAATCAGCCAAAGGATAAAAGCGATGGGGAATACTAAAACTATCCGCAATATCGTCCAGCTGTTCGGTTTTTTCCACATTTGCCGTTCTTTTCATCCGTTATTTTCAAAGATCAAACAAAGCATACCTAATCTCGAAGGAGCTTGACAAGTTAGCACTTGAACGGTTAGAGTGCTAATGATAAAACAGGAGAAAAAAATATGGCGAAGAAAGTATCAATAAAACCTCTGGGCGATCGCGTGGTTATAGAAGCGGTCAAAGAAACAGAGAAAACCAAGTCGGGCATCATTCTGCCCGAAACGGTTGATAAAGAAAAACCGGCCGAGGGCATTGTCGTTGCCTTGGGCGGAGGAGAGAAAATAAAGAAATCCGGCCTTAAAAAAGGTAACCGGGTTGTTTTTGAAAAATATAGCGGCACCGATTTCAAAGTCGGCGGCGCCGAATACAAAATTTTAAAAGAGGATGAAGTGCTTGCAATTTTAGAATAAATTAAAATTAATTATCATAATCCGAATGACTCAAATTTTTACCCGAATAACCCGAATAAATTTTTGTTAAGTCCGTGTTAAGCCTATTCGGAATATTCGGATATTAGGATTATAAATTCGGATTATTAAGCGAAAGCGTATGGCAAAACAAATAATTTCGGGCAAAGAAGCCAGGGAAAAAATAAAAAATGGTGTTGATATTCTAGCTGACGCCGTTAAGGTCACACTTGGTCCGCGCGGCCGCAACGTGGTTTTGGACAAAGGCTATGGCGCGCCAACCATAACCAACGACGGCGTTACCATCGCCAAAGACATTGAGCTCAAGGATAAGTTTGAAAATATCGGAGCCGAGCTTGTAAAAGAAGCGGCTTCAAAAACTAACGATGTCGCGGGCGATGGCACTACCACGGCCGTTGTTTTGGCGCAAGCGATGATTTCGGAAGGGATTAACGCTATTAATTCGGGCGCGAACGGCATGGTTTTGAAACGCGGCATCGATAAAGCCGTAGCCAGGGTTTCGGAAATTTTAAAGAAAAACAGCAAACCGGTCACAAAAGAAAAAATCAAAGATGTCGCCGTAATCTCTGCCAACGACGAGGCGATGGGTTCGCTTATCGCGGAAGTCATCAATAAAGTCGGTAAAGAAGGCGTGGTTACGGTTGAAGAAGCGCAGACGCTCGGCGTCGATTATGATTTGGTAGAGGGGCTTCAGTTTGACCGTGGCTACGTTTCTTCTTATATGGTTACCGACACCGAAAGAATGGAGTCGGTTCTGGAAAAGCCCTACATACTTATTACCGACAAAAAAGTTTCTTCGCTTGCTGAAGTCATGCCCTTGCTTGAAAAGATAGTTAAATCTGGCAATAAAAACCTTTTAATTATCGCCGATGAAATCGAAGGCGAGGCGCTGGCGACTCTTATCGTGAATAAATTGCGAGGCATTTTCAATGTTTTAGCGGTCAAAGCGCCGGGCTTCGGCGACAGGCGCAAAGAAATGCTTGATGACATCGCGGTTGTGGTTGGCGGCGAAGTAATTTCGGAAGAAAAGGGCATGAAGCTTGAAAGCGCCGATTTGAACATGCTTGGCGCGGCAAAAAGGGTTATCGCCACCAAGGACAACACTACGGTTGTCGGTGGAGAAGGATCGAAACAAGACATTGAAAAAAGAATTAAGCAAATCAAAGCCCAGCTTGAGAAGACCGAATCGGAATTTGATAAAGAAAAACTGCAGGAGCGTCTGGCAAAACTTTCCGGAGGCGTTGCCGTCATCAAGGTGGGTGCTGCGACCGAAGTGGAGATGAAAGAGAAAAAGTTCAGGATTGAGGACGCGGTCGCGGCCACTAAAGCGGCGCTGGAAGAGGGCATAGTCGCCGGCGGCGGCGTGGCTTTATTTGACGCGGCGCGTGAGTTGGGCGGAGCGTTAGGCGCCCGTTATGGCGACGAAGGCAAGGGCGCGGAACTGGTTGTGCGGGCGCTGGAATCGCCGCTCAAAGTCATTGCCAAAAATGCCAACAAAGACGGCGATGAAGTCATTCAAAAAATAACCAAAAACGAAGGTAGGGGGTTTGGTTTTAACGCTCTTACGGGCGAATATGTCGAAATGGTTAAAGAGGGTATTATTGATCCTCTTAAAGTTACAAGGACCGCTTTGCAGAATGCTGCATCTATCGCTTCCATGCTTTTGACAAGCGAATTTTTAGTCGCCGATATGCCGGAGAAAAATTCGCCTGCAACCGGAGGAATGCCCTCGATGCCGGAGATGTGACCCTGAAATTTTTGACAGAATCGGCATTTTATGTTATCTTAAAAGTAAGAAACCGATCCCGTTAGAAGTCTCGCTCGCGACTTCATCGCGAGTCCGGAGGACCTCGGCGAGGCTACTTCTAACGGGATTGAACGGGGGACGCCTCGCGCGGTTTCCGGATCTTTTTAATACATAAAAACTGGACTCCGCCTCTGGCGGGACAGGAGAGTCCGATGAACGGATTAATAGAACGTCGACACACTGACCAGACTCTAGAACAGCGTGCGGCCTACATTAAGGGCCTTTGCGATCAGGCGACTGCAACTGGCCTCGGAGGAGGCCATTCTGGCAAGCAAATTTTTGATACTTTGGATTACACGAAGCTTGCCAAGTACTCTCGCGCGACTAACGACGGGGTATGTGATGGCGAGGCAATGATGCCTGGCGAGATCTCGGACGCGGTCATTTCAGCCGTAGATGAACAGACGTTCTTGAGAAAAAAGGGCGGGTTCAAGACCGGTTTGGTAAACACTAACCACATTCTCTTTCAGTTTTATTTGATCAAAAAGATTTTACACAAAGCCGCGCAGTAGTTTGGCTACTTTGCGTGGATTGCCCCCGGTGATACATCGGGGGCTTAAGTTGACGAAAAACCCCGTTTATTATAATATATTTTAATATGTTGATGATTCGTCTTCAAAGAGTAGGCAAAATACACACCGCGACCTTCCGGGTTGTGGTGACCGAAAAAACCGCGGGACCGCGCCGGCAGTATTTAGAATTGGTCGGGACGTTAGACCGCAAAATCAAAAAACTCAATTTAAATAAAGAAAGAATTTTATATTGGATTTCAAAAGGCGCAAAGCCCAGCGATACGGTACACAATTTGCTGGTGGCGCAGGGCATAATTACCGGCGCGAAAATAGCGGTTCATCAATTGTCTAAGCAAGAACAGAAGCCTGCCGAAGTAACAGTGCCGGCGGTTGAAATTGCCCCTGCCGAAACTCCTGCCGCGTAATATTTATAAAAATTAAAACAGAAATCCCGTCATTGACGGGATTTCTGTTTTATTATATCTTGTCCCTAAATGCGTTCGTTGACAAGTTAAGAGGAACGAAGAACATGCGAAAAGCGACGGCCTTTATTGCGGTTATGGCTTGGGCAGTTCTCGCGGTAGCGGTTATTCCTCTTTTCATTGCCCAGGGCGACAGTGAAGTTCTGATGGCAAACTCGAAATATCGAAATATCGAAATATCGAGTTTTTTGGGCGGCGCGGCTGTCTCCGCTGAAGCCAACAAGGCTGTAGTCAATGCTGCGCCTGTTCAGGAAACAATGAAGTCAAAGGATTCGGTTATTGTGATTGACAACGGCGCCCCCATCAAAGATGGCGTGACGGTTCCAATGGTTAGCTATGGTCAAAACACGAAAGTTGTTTTGGGGCGCGGCCAGACTTTGTCTTATATTGCCTGGAAGTACACCGGTGATGTCGATAATTGGAAGCACATTGCTCAAGCATCCGGCATTAAACTGGATATTAAGTCACAGAAGCGAGTCTTTGTCGGAACGATCCTGACGATCCCCCAAGAATTACTAAAGCAAGAATTGAGACCATCGCCGCCGGCAGTTGTCGTTGAAGTGCTTCAGAGTGCTGTCGAAATTGCCGAAAAAGATTTAGCCAAGCTTCAGAAAGAATTAAATGATGCCGATTGGTGGATGTGGTACTGGGCGATTGTTAGCGGTGTGCTTGGATTATCCTTTCTAGCGGCTCTATTCAGCTATTTTCGGGAGAGGCGCGATCATGATTTATGGTACGGCCAGATGGAACATTTCAGAGAGCAGGCCGCGATCTTGCCTGGGAACTTAATGGACTTCAAGACGCGTGAAGGCAGGGTACTTCATGCAATGATTACTAAAGTTGAATTAATTGAAGAGCATGGCTGTATCGTCAAGCCAGTTATTACCGAAGTTGATTGCACTAAATGTCATATTAGGGTTAATCCGAAGAATTTTCTATCGCACTATTTCAAGCAGCATGCCGCGCCTCTCGTTATTACCACTGAGTGCCTGGTTACCGAGGTGCCTCCTAAGAAGGAAGGCTGCTGAAGCCCGGACAAGGCCGGGGGCCCCAGTGAGTGTGAGCGCTAACTTTAGCTGTAAAGTTTTTATAAGATAAGATCCTCTGGAATCTTGCGGCGATGTCGCGAAAGCGGCAGCCAAAGCAAGGCGGACATGTCGAAATATCGATATGTCGAGTTGTTCAGCGGCGGTTCCTCTCGACAAGCTCGAGACAGGAAGCCAAAGCTGAGCGACAGAGGAATCCGTCAACGATAGTTGACGGATTTTTTATTTCTGTTATAATGCGACCAAGATTATAGTAGCTTACTACTCGATATATCGATATATCGACATATCGAAATTTCGGGTGGTGTAGGTCGACCTACTATTTTAAAGATAATATTCAGAAAAATGGCTAAATTAACCGTAGATCAGGAATTTCTCGAATACTTGATTAAGTCAATCGTGGATCATCCCGATGACGTAAAAGTTGAACGCAAGGTTGATGAAATGGGGGTTCTTTTGACCCTCAAAGTGAACCCGGAAGATATGGGTATGCTTATCGGCCGACAGGGTTCAACCGCGAAAGCCATCCGAACTCTTCTTCGAATCGTTGGCACCCGCAACAATGCGCGCGTCAATTTGAAGATTGAGGAACCGGAGGGCGGACGAATATTCAGAGAACGACCTCAGAGCATGGATGAAGTTGTGGAAGATTTGAAACAACTTTAATCTCTGGGATTGGCGCTGAACGTAAGTGAAGCGTTAATTCAGAAAACAAAAAGCTTCGCATTCGCGGGGCTTTTTGTTTTTACTCCTCAATTAAACAAACCTCGCTATTTGCGAGGTTTGTTTTTTGACTTTTTGATTTTTCCAGCTTCTTGTTCCCAAATTTCTTCTAATATTTTTACAATCCAAGCCAACCGTTTTTTCGATATACCCATTTCTTTGGCTACTTCTTTATTAGTCAGATGTCTGGTCCTGATGATTTTTTTCTTTTTGCGCTTCATCCTGTCTCCTTTTATTTTTCTATTTCAATATGTCCAAAATCTGGAGAGGATCTATCGCTTCGCCATTGAGGCGGACTTCAAGATGCAGATGCGGGCCTTCGGAAAATCCGGTGTCGCCGGAAAGTCCGAGAACCTGGCCACGTTTTACCATCTGGCCTTTCTTAATTTTTATCCGCGAAAGATGCAGATAAATAGTGTGCAGGCTAAGGCCGTGGTCAACGATCACAATTTTTCCGTCGGCCAAGAAGTTCCCGGTCAAAACCACGCGCCCGCTGTTCATTGAGCGCACCGGCATGCCTGTTGGCGCTCTTAAATCAACGCCTCGATGCTGGCGAGTTTTTGTCGGGCCGATTCTTTTCTGACCGAAGGGGCTTGTTTCTTCTTCTTTTTCAAAAGGGAATCTGAATGACTGTTGCCAAAGTGGCGCATCAACCGTTGTTTCAAGAGCTTTTTTGATAAGCGCTTTTTCTTTAAGATAACGCGCCAGTTTTTTCGGGCTTAACGGCGCCGTCTCGACGACGCGCCGCTCCGGCCAATCTTTCGGCTCGACTTTTAATTCATAATTTCGGAGATAAGAATAATCATGTTTGGAATTGTAAACCGAAATGTACATAATTAATTGCCTGACGGTTTGAGTAAGCGGTATGCCTACCAGGCCTATGACACGGTCTTTATAAGGGAAAAGCTTTATTTTAGCAGTATTAACACTCAGTTTTTCCTCAATCCAATTGTCTTTATTCATACCCTTCACTTCTACCAGGATTAAATCGCCCGGATGCGCTGGATTAGGCGTAATTTTAAGTTCTATTTCCTGGCCATAAGCCAGGCCTCGGATAAGACCTAAAATCGCTAAAACAAACAAAAAGCCGAAAGTCCCAAATATAATCCATTTCAAAATTCGATCGTACTTATTTTCCATTGCGTTCCCCATCCAGTTTTTAAAGGTCTGCCTACTTTGACTTTAACCATAAATACTGCTAAAAGTCAATTATTGTTCATTTAAAAATGAGGCGGAAGAAATGGCCGAAGATCGCGATAGTAATGGCCCGCGGATGCCCGGGTGGGCGATTATCCTGATTTTATTGGCGGGGGCCATTGCTTTCGGAGTGCTTCTTTCAACTTGCGAGCTTATCGCTAATGCCGCGGAAATTGTGAGCCAGGGTCCTGTCCAGGCGATTCAGCCGCAAATTGACGATCTGCGCCAGCAGGTCGAGGAACTGAAAAACCGTGTTGATTCTTTGGTTCATAATCGGATACCCGTCAAGATGGAATTTTGCGGAGAGACGGTTCCGCAAGAGCGGATTCATGTTCGGGAACGGCTTGATAAAGAAATAACGCTTCTAAGCCGGAAGCAATTCACGCTTTACATAAAGCGCGCCACTTATAAGTATTTTCCTTACATTGAAAAGCGTCTCAAAGAATGGAGGATGCCGGATTGCCTGAAATACGTGGCGGTAATCGAAAGCGCCATGCTTCCCAACGCTTTATCTTCCGCGAAGGCATATGGCATGTGGCAATTTATTCCTTCGACTGGCAGACGTTATGGTTTGAAACAAAACTCTGGCATTGACGAGCGGGCCAACTTTGAAAAGGCGACGGACGCGGCGTTCACATATCTCTGGGACAACTGTCAGATTTTTAAGAATCTTGGCGCTAAAAACTGCTGGCCTTTGGCAATGGCGGCCTATAATGTCGGCGAAGCCGCTGTTGAAAAAGCGGTGCGTCAGCAAAGGACAACGGATTTTTATAACCTCTGGCTTCCGGCTGAAGAAACCAGGCAATACGTTTACCGTGCCATTGTGGCGAAACTCGTGATGTCAGACCCCAAGACTTTCGGCTTGTCTTTGAAAGACAGCGATATGTATCAATGGCCGGACATAAAAGAGGTGACGATCGCTCTGGCTAAGCCGAAATCAATCATTAATGTTACTGTTTCTTTGGGGGTCTCGGTGCCGGAATTTCTTCTGTTGAATCCGCAATACAGCATTATCGCCAAAGGGAAAAAATCCAAAAACAATTATACTGTTCTGCCGAAAGGGACTTATAAGTTCAAGGTTCCTTCGCGCGAAGAATAATCACAAACCGAGTCTAAAACTCGGTTTTAATTTTCAATTATCAATTTATCTCCCTTCGGGAGATCTCCCGCAGGGAGACAATTTCCAATCAATTTCTAATGATTCAATTTTAAAGCATTTTGAAAACTGAAAACTGAAAATTGAAAAATTAGCCATTATTGTGTTAAAACTTATGCCAGTTGCCTTAATAATTTTATAAGGATAGCGTAGTGTGGAAAATCGGCAGATTTTTGTTTGGCGCGCTTTGTGTTTTGATAATCTTTGCGAGCGTCGGCAAATTGACATTCTGGTATTATTTTGACTACAAAATTGACGATTTACCAGGCGTCACTGCTCTAAAAAGTCATAAGTTCGCTCTTACCACGGTTGTTTATGACGACGCTGGCCGAGTGATTGACAAGTTCGCGCTGGAAGACAGGGCCTTTATGCCTTTTGATCAGATACCGGAAAATGTTAATAATGCCATAGTGGCGGCCGAAGACAAAAATTTCTGGAGAAATCGCCTTATATCCGGAATTGATGTTGTCGGTATTATCCGTGCTTTTCGCGATGACTTTGCCGTGAGTGCTAGAGAGTCGATTGATCAGAAAAAGCCGGTCAAAAAATTAGTTGCCGGCGGCTCGACCATTACCCAGCAAGTGGCGAAACTTGTATGGCTCTCTCAGGAAAAAACGGCGAGCCGCAAGTTCAAGGAGATGCGCATCGCTTACCAGATGGAAAAGCGCCTTTCAAAGGAATTGATTTTTGAGACCTACGTCAATCTGGTTTATATGGGCCACAACCGTTACGGTATTGTGGCCGGCAGTCAGTTTTATTTCGGCAAAGCGCCAAGCGCTCTGACTGTTGAAGAAGCGGCGGTGCTTGCCGGCATTATTAAGTGGCCTTACAAATTCTCGCCGCTGAATAATCTGGAAGTTGCCCGCGACCGGCGCAATACGATTCTTGAGCGAATGGAGCGGAACGGTTTTATCAGTACCGCGGAATTGCGCGAGCTGAGATCAATAAAATTGGTTTTGGCCCCTTACCGTCAAGATATCCTGGCGCCTTATTTCTCGAGCTACTTCATGGAAGAACTGCATCGCCTTGGCTATAAATCTGTCGTGACCTCGGGGCTGAGCGTTTACAGCACCATCAATTCCGATATTCAGCGGATTGCCAACCAAGCTCTCGCAAAGGGGCTTGCCGCTTATGATGAGCGCCACAAGAACCGGCTTGTTTTGTATAATATCTTTTCTGATTATGACCTGGATTCTTTTGATTCTTTTCGCGCCGACAACTGGAACAGTGAAATAGGCATCGGCAGCGTCATTGACGGCCTGGTCACCGAGGTGAATTCGGAGCGGGTTCTGGTTAAAATCGCGAATGACAAGGCGGTTATCAGCGCTTCATCATTTGCTAAAATCAGAGAAGCGGGCGATCTGACAAAACTTTTCAAAGAAGGGGACGTGGTGATTTTGAAAATTACCGGCGTTGACGCCGAAAATAATTTTACCGTCGAGATTCTTCAGCCGCGGATTGAGGGCGCGGTGGTCGTGGTGGATGTCGGGACGGGCGCCGTCAAAGCAATGGTCGGCGGCCGGGACTTTTCGGTCAGCAAATATAATCGCGCCATGCAGGCGGAGCGCCAGGCCGGTTCAACCTTCAAGCCGTTTGTCTACGGCGCTTATTTTGAAAAGTTTCCGGACAGGGATCTGGAAAGCAAAGTTCTTGATGCGCCTATATGTTTCAAAACGGGCAATCCGCGCAAACCCAAATGGTGCCCGAAAAACTACGATGAAAAATCTTTGCCGCCGTTCATGGGTTCAATCCCGGTCCGCATCGCCATCGCGCGCTCTAGAAACGTCGCGGCGGTGCGCACGGCTTATGCCACGGATATTAACAATGTCGTTGACTTGGCTTACGCGCTTGGCATCACAAGTGAATTGCCCCGGTATTTGCCGACGGCAATCGGCGCGGCGGACGTAAAAGTAATCGACATGGCCACTGCTTTTGCCGCGTTTTTCCGGCAAGGGCAAGTAAGACCCTATTGGTTTATCGAAAGGGTTGTTGATAAGAATAATGAAAATAAAAGATTTGAACCGGCCGAGATAAAACAGGCTATTTCAAAGGAGTCGGCCGACAAGGTTTTGGAAGCTATGCGCTGGGTAGTTTTAGCGGGTACGGGCCGTTCCGCTTTGCGTGAACTGCCTTTTGCAGTCGCCGGCAAAACCGGCACTACCAATAATTTTACCGACGCCTGGTTTGTCGGCGGTACGCCCCGATACGTTATCGCCGTCTGGGTTGGATTTGACAGAAAGGCGGTGTCGCTTGTAAGTCGGGGAGCGCCGCACAAAGAAACCGGCGGCTTCACCGCTCTGCCGATTTTCATTGAGATTATGAAGGAGATTTACAAAGACCGGAATTTTGATGAATTTCCCGAGGAGATAGAATTAAGAATTAAAGGCGAACCAATTCCCGAAAAGGAGGAAACTAAAAATCCCGACTAAATTGTCGGGTTTTTATTTTTTTTGATTATCCTTCCAAAGAACGCTTGGTATTTTTTAAAATTTTGACTTTATTGCGAGGTAAAATCAGATGGCCGCCGTTGTCGTGGACATAGATGAATTGATCGTGATAAATTGTACCGCAAACTTCGAAGATTCTGCCGGCCTTGATCGAAACCGTCCTGCCATCCATAAATTGCGCGCTTTTAATATCTTTGGTTGCCCTAGCGATCATGACTTGATTCCTCGCATTTTGTTGGAAACGAAACAGATAACGCTGACTATTACCAACGCGGCGCAAGCGCCAACGGCGCTAAGCGCGAGGACCAGAGGAAGGCCGACAAAAGGAAGAAGTGTTGCCTGGATGCTCATCATGTCTTTTCTCCTAGTGAGTAATGGCGAGTGTGCCTAAAACAGCCATAATTCCTCCAAAAACTATTGCCATCACTGCGTCGATGCCATTATTTAACATACCGTAATACGCCATTGCGGTTAATGCGCCGCTAATGCCAAGCCAGACAGAACAGACCGCCACGTATTTCATGTTTTTACCTCGTAATTTTAAAGGGCGTTTGATTTTTTATAAAATACATTATAAAATATACTTTGTCAAATATGAGGTTTGACGTTATAACAATTTTCCCCGAAGTTCTAAAGGCGTATTTTAATTCGTCTATTTTGGCGAGGGCGCAGAATAATAAGAAGATAAAAATTAACGTTGTGAATCTTCGTGATTTTAGTACTGACAGACATAATAAGATAGACGACAAACCGTACGGCGGCGGACCCGGCATGATTTTTAAAATTGAGCCACTTGCAAGAGCGCTTAGCTCAATTTTAAAAATAAATCCCAAATCTCAAATCCCAATTTCCAAAAAAATCTCAAATCTCAAATCCCAAAAATCGAAAACGCTTGTTGTTCTTTTGTCGGCGGCGGGAAAGCAGTTCAATTCAAAAATGGCGCGAGATTATGCCAAAAAATACAGACAAATCATTTTAATTGCCGGCCACTATGAGGGCGTAGACGAACGGATTAAAAAATTATTCCCGATCGAAGAGGTGTCAATCGGCGACTATGTTTTGACCGGCGGCGAGATCCCGGCGATGGTTTTGGTGGACGCGATTTCGCGCCATATGCCGGGCGTTTTAGGGAAAACCGAGTCGCTTGAAGAAAAGCGATTCGGCATTGGCGTGCCGGCTTATACGCGTCCCGAAATTTTCTCCGCTCGAGGCGGATCCGCCTTTGGCGGAAAATACAAAAACAAAAAATATTCCGTTCCCAAAGTTTTACTTTCCGGCGATCATAAAAAAATAGAAGAGTGGAGGAGAAAGCATATCAAATAAAATTTCCTCATTAATTTGACGATCGTCTCATAAACGCGTTAATTTATATAAATAATAATGAGAAGTTTAACTAAGAAAAAAATTTTTCTTCTATTAACCGCCGGCGCTAGTCTTGCTTTATTACGATCCCCAAAGGGTTATTTTAAGGTTGTTTCCGATTTGCCAAAGGAGTGGCGGAAAATAAAGCATGATTATCTTAGAAATTGCATTCGTGAATTCTATAACGATCGACTAATTGATTTTAAGGAACAGGCCGATGGCAGTTGTCATATTATTTTATCAGATATCGGTAAGAGAAAAGTTTTAAAGATGAATATTGATACGATGGTCGTAAAGAGGCCCGGCTTTTGGGATGGCAAATGGCGAGTCGTGGTTTTTGATATACCAGAACGTAATAAGAATGCCCGCAATGCTTTGCGCCAAAAACTAAAAGATTTAGGTTTTTATGATTGGCAAAAAAGCGTTTTTATCTATCCTTATCCGTGTCTGAGTGAAATAGAATTTCTTATTGAATTTTTCAAAATTCGTCATTATGTCAGATATTTCGAAGCCGCATTTGTAATAAACGAAGCCGAGCTCAAACTTCATTTTAAAGATATTATTTGATCGGAGGAGAGGCGGATTAATAGCGGGGATTATGGAGAGGCAAGAATAAATAAAATTTCGGTATTTAAACAACGATCGTCTATGAAACGTAGAAATATATTTTTACATATTGACAATAGTGGCCGATGGATTATAATATTACTCAATGTTCTTTTTATGATAGCGAGGGACAGAAATGAAGAAACTGTTGGCCGGGGCGATTTCTTTACTGCTTATGAGCCGATTAAGTAACCTACGCCGCGAATTTTGCGGTTTTTTTTATTATTTATCTCTGGTCTTTACTGATTTCATTGGTTCTGCTATATGTTACTTATCTAAGTACTTTAAAAATGGAGAGTCCAATGGGCGAAGCGGGCGGGTTTGACCTTAACGGCATCATTCAAGAAGACGCCGATCGGAAACGCGATAGGCAAAAACTGCACCGAGAAATAACTTTTCGCGAATATATAAAAGATTATGTCGCTGCCGATGCTTGCATCGTGCAAAACTCGCCCTCGCGAATTTTGGAGATTAATCAAGATGCCGGCATTACAGAAGTTCCGGAAAATGAAAGATGGTTCGGCGCTGATAAAAGATACGAACTTTATAGAGAACTTTACGGCATAGATCATGTTATTATTCAAGTCATTAGCCATTTTAAAGTCGGCGCCAGCAAAGGCTCAACCGGAAAACAAGTCTTAGTATTAGTTGGTCCTCCCGGTAGCGGCAAATCCACTATCGTAAAGATTAATATGCAAGCCTTAGAAGATTATCGAAAGAAACCGATCTTTATGATTAAAAATTGTCCTAAATTTGAAGAACCGCTTCATTTAATTCCTCGATATATGCGGCCTGAAGTCGCTTTGCGTTCCGAAGATTGTCCGGAATATCCTGATTGTAGACATAAACATTTGCATCTCGGCGTTAAAATTGAGGGTGATCTTTGCCAAGTCTGCCGCCATCTTTTGGAAGATAACTTTAAAGATTCTGATGGCGTGATCAGGTGGTGGGATGTTCCGGTTGAAACATTTACTTTTTCTATTCAAGGCCGAAGGGGTATTGGTTCATTTGAACCTTCCGGTGAAAAAGTAGCTGATGTTAATGCTCTTACCGGACGCGAAAACATAGGCATTACTTCTACTTCCGGTTATAACCATCCGCTTGCTTTTGAACTTTGCGGCGAGATTCCGGCAGGTGAGCGAGGTATTACCGAGGGTCGGGAAATTCTTGCCTGTGACCCGGAAGTTTTAAGAGTGTTTTTCAGCGTGGCTGAAGAAAAAGAGCTAAAGGTTCAGGGTTCGAGCTTTCCTCATCTTTCGGTTGATACCATGGTTATCGGACATACTAATCTAACGGTTTTTAAAGAATTCAGCCATAACAAAAAATATGAAGGATTGCATGACAGGTTCTTCATTGTTCCTGTTCCCTATCCTTTGCGAATAAAAGACGAAGTGCAACTCTATCGCAAACTTATTGAAAGAGAAAGTAATTTTGTAAAGCTCAAGCGTTGCCATATTGCTCCGGGGACATTAGAGCTGGCCGCGGCTTTTGCCGTAATGACACGCCTTACCGCGTCGTCAACCGGCATAGACCTGCTCACAAAAGCGAAGGTTTATAATGGCGACAAAATTCTTTCCGAACTTGAGGATAAAGAAAAGAAACCCATTGACCGGACGCATCTTCTGGAAGAAGGCCAATCATTGGCTGATATTTCCAAGCGGGAAGGAATGTTCGGCGTAAGTTCCCGGACGATCCTTGCGGCGTTAAATACTGCTTTAAGTCAGGAAGCCGATACTAATGGTTGTTTGACGCCCCTGGCGGCGATAAAAGCGCTGCGCGAGGTCTTTGACCACCGTATGGGGTTTTCTTCCGAGGAAATTGACCGCTTCAAGATGTTTCTTTCTGCCGGCGATATGAAGAACGTTATGAGTGAATACGAAGAGTTTGTGGTAAAAACCATAACCAAGGCCTATCTTCGCGGCTTTAGAGATTTAGCCGAAGCCCTATTTTGGCGTTATCTTAAAGAAGTCGGATTATATCTCGGTCAAAAAGCCAGATTAATAAAGGGCCAGGTATTGACTATTGAGCGCGATCCTATTACGAACAAGCCAAGAGAAGCCGATAAAAAGTTTATGCGTTCCATTGAGGAAGAAATTCCCTGGACCGAACAAGAAGCTGAAGTGGCGCGTGGCGAGCTCTTTATATATAAGGCCATTCATCCGAACTTTGATTATAATTATTATTCTCCTTTGGCGCTGGCTTGTGAAAAAAGATTAATGAAAGACAGCGGCCCTAATTTGAACATTGTTATATCCGACGATATGCCAAAAAATGAAGAAGCTAAAGCGCGCCGCCGCGACCTTTTCGAAGCTCTTATTGAAATGGGATTTTGTGAAAGGAAATGCATAAAAGAAGTGATTGAAAGGGCACGAGAGTTTATACACAAATAAAATATTTTAAAAAACTCCTCTGTTATTATGACGGAGGTTTTTTATTATTGACCCCGTTAGAAATAAGCCGTCCAAAAGCGGTTGCCGCCCCGCTGGAGCGGGGCGGATTTCTAACATAGTTGATTTATTGTAATTTCTGGTTTATCCTTTGGCGTAGTAACTTAACAAAATACAGAAGTGAACGGAGGATCAGATGCCTATTTTTGTGCCGGAAACAATCAGCGAACGCGGCAAAGCCGATGCCAAGCGTCATCGTGAAAAACAGCGTGAGGTAATTAAAAAGAATCTCCCGGAGATTATTGCCGACGAATCAATTATTACCGGGAAAAAAGGAAAAATAGTCAAAATTCCCATAAAAAGCATCGAGATACCTTATTTTAAGTCCGGTAAAGGCGGCAAAGGAGTCGGTGTCGGCCAGGGAGACGGTAAGATCGATGATGTAATCGGTAAAAAACCAGGTTATGGCAGTAAACCGGGACAGGCTGGCACCCAGCCCGGCGAAGATTATATTGAGACGGAAGTTGAAATTGAAGAATTAATAGAGATGATGCTGGAGGATTTAGGTTTGCCGAAGCTTCAGGAAAAAGAAACTAAACAGCTTATCCAGGAATTAGGATGGAAAATTCACGGCCAAACCAGATCGGGTCCATGGGTACTTTTAAATAGGCGCGCTACCGCGAAAGAAGGAATAAAACGTTTTTATTTTTTCTTAAATCAACTGGTAAATCAGACCGGCAAAGACGAATTAACGTGCTTTAGCGCTTTAAAGAAAGCCAAGGGTGTTATGATTGAAGCTCTTAAGATCCTCGAGGACTCCGGTTTTATTTGCGACGAGAAAAAAGTAGAGCCGTTTCCTGTTTTCAGCGTGGAAGATTTGAGATTTCATAAAATTGAGCCCGATATCAGGCATCTTTCAAAGGCGGTTATTTTGGCTATGATGGACGTTTCCGGGTCAATGACGACAACCAAAAAATATCTGGCGCGCTCGATGCTTTTCTGGCTGGTGGCGTTTTTACGCAAAATATACGTTGAAGTTGAAATTCGTTTTATTATTCACCACACGATAGCGCGCGTTGTTGATGAAGACAATTTTTTCGGGACAAGAGAATCGGGCGGCACCTATTGTTATACGGCTTATGAAGAAGCGGGATCCTTGATTGATGCGCAATATCCCACAAATCAATGGAACGTGTATGTATGGCATTTTTCAGACGGCGAGGACTTTGATATCCCGAGGACAGTAGAGGAAATCAAAAAACTTTTTTCCCGTGATATTAATATGCTTGGCTACGGCGAGATAAAGCCCGCCGGAGAATATGGTTTTGTCGGCACTTCCAATTTATTTTCCGCGTTGAATAATAATTTTGCGGTCCACGATATCTATGATAACGGTTTTAGAATGATGAGCGGCAAAAATGAACCGCTTTTCGGAGCCGTTATCGAGCGCAAAGAGCATCTGCTTCCGGCGCTCAAAGGATTTTTAAAGAAAGACCGATGGGCAGAGGTGGTAAAGTGAAAAATGACGAACTGGAACGGCTTAAGACCATCGAGAAAAGAATAAAAGAGATTGTCGAGAATTTCGGCCTTTTAACTACCGACATTGTCTTTGAAATAGTGCCGGTGCAACGGATGCTTGAAGGTATGGCTTACGAATTTCCCATTAATTTTTCGCATTGGTCTTTTGGTCGCGATTATGAAAAACACCGCACCATATACGACCATACGGGACAGGGCATCCCGTATGAACAGGTCTGGAATTTCGACGCGCCAAGGGCTTTGCTGGTAGAGACGAATCCTTTCGCGCTCAATGTTACTACCATCGCTCACGTATATGGTCATGTGGATTATTTTTTAGGCAACGCCTATCTTAAGCGCGGCCGGATATTTTCCGATGTGGCGAATGAAACTAAACGCGCCGTCTCAAGATTTCATGAATATGAATCTAAATATGGCAAAGAAGGGGTTGAAAAAACTATTGATGCTGGTTTGAGTTTGCGCTGGCAGCAGAACCCCGATTTGTTCGTTGAAGAAGAATTTGATGACGAGGCGGTGCGTGAGAAAATAATTACCTTGGAGCGAGAAAGATTGCGCTCAAGAGATTCTTATTTTGTGTTTAACGACAAAGAAAGCGAAGAAAATATTAAAGCCATTGAAGATAAGCTGAAATATCTGAACAAGAAGACGCCGCCAAATCCGATTTATGATCTTTTAGGATATATCACACATCATTCATCGATTTTAAAACCCTGGCAACGCGATGTGCTTACCGTCGTGAGAAATCAAGCCCTGGCTTTGGCGCCCAACCGGCGCACTAAAATGCTCGATGAAGGATGGGCGACTTATTGGCACGTAAAAATAATGAGAAGGCTTTTTGAAGAGGGGCTTTTGACGGCCGAAGAGCATAATATCTTTAATACTTTTCATTCTCGGGTTACTCAAGAAAGTAAAATGTCTTTTAACTGGTATCGAATTGGGCTTGCGCTTTTTGAAAATATTAAGGAACGTTGGGATAGAGGCCGGTTTGGCTTGGAATATGAAGATTGTAAAGATTCGGCAAAACGCGCCTACTGGGATGTTGGAACCAACAAGGGTAGCGAGAAAATTTTTCAGGTAAGGTCTTCTTATAGCGATCGGATGGCCATTGAGGAGTTTTTTACCGACGAGTTTATACGAGAAATGAGCCTCTATTTATATGAGGAGCAAATTTCCGGCGCTGACATTATATATCGGATTACGGAAAATCGGCCTGAAGTCATTCGCAATATTCTGAAGCAATCATTTGCGTTATACGGCATCCAACCGATAGCTATTGAAGATGCTAATTATAAAGAAAAGCAGGATTTTTATTTGAAGCATTGTTATTACGGACTTGAACTGGAGCCGCGTTATCGCGACGGGACTTTAAGAAATATTCATTATCTCTGGGGCAGGAATGTTTACTTGGCTACAGTAACTGATGATAAAGATGTTTTGGTTAATTTTGACGGATCGTCAATTAAGACAGAATACGTATCAAAGGCAATTTAAATTGCCTTTTTTGATTAGAATTATTATTTCTTGACAAGTATTAGCCACTTGAAATATAATAATATCTACAAATATGGACGAAGGTCCTTCTGTGCGCAAAGCTACGGAAGGTCAAGAAATTAGCTTGAAAATTTAGTTCACAGGAACACAACCGCGAAAATTCACTTTAAATGAATTTTCGCGGTTGTGTTTTTGCCTCGCCCCGCCGAAGCTTTAGTGAAGGCGGGACTGATACAGGTTAAAAAGCGCAAAGCACATTAAAAATTCAACTTATAGACAACAATATAATCCATCCAATTTTTTAGAGTTATCCTGATCTAATTCTGCTCAGAGCCCTCGCGGGTTCTGAGTTTAAAATGAGAATTTGATCCTGGTTCAGGATGAACGCTGGCGGCGTGGATAAGGCATGCAAGTCGAACGAACCCAGTAAGATTACATCAAGTTGGGTTAGTGGCAGACGAGTTAGTAACACGTAGGAACTTACCCCGAAGACGGACACAACCTGCCGAAAGGTGGGCTAATATCCGATAGTCTCCGACCTCGCAAGAGCGTCGGAGTAAAGGTTGGCAACAGCCGCTTTGGGAGAGGCCTGCGGGCTATCAGCTAGTTGGTGAGGTAATAGCTCACCAAGGCTATGACGGCTAGGGGGCGTGAGAGCGCGTTCCCCAACGAGGAAACTGAGACACGGTTCCTACTCCTACGGGAGGCAGCAGTCGAGAATATTCCGCAATGGGCGAAAGCCTGACGGAGCGACGCCGCGTGGAGGAAGAAGGTCTTCGGATCGTAAACTCCTTTTGGCAGGGAAGAAGGACCGTACCTCACTGCATTCGGTATGGAATTTCTAATTTTTAATTTCTAATTTTTAATCAATTTTTAATGATTTAATTTTCAAACATTAAGTCATTCAATCATTTATTGAAAATTTAAAATTTAAAATTGAAAATTCCGCCCGAGCGTAGCGAGGTGCGGTTCTGACGGTACCTGCAGAATAAGGCGCTGCTAACCTCGTGCCAGCAGCCGCGGTAATACGAGGGCGCCAAGCGTTATCCGGATTTATTGGGCGTAAAGCGTCTGTAGGGGGTTATGTTAGTTCAATGTTAAAGCCCGCGACTCAATCGCGGAAGTGCATTGAATACGGCATGACTTGAGGGAGTCAGAGGCAAATGGAACGGCCGGTGTAGGGGTGAAATCCGTTGATATCGGCCGGAACACCAAAGGCGAAGGCATTTTGCTGGGACTCTCCTGACCCTCAGAGACGAAAGCGTGGGTCGCGAATGGGATTAGATACCCCAGTAGTCCACGCCCTAAACGATGAGTGCTCGCTATTTGAAGTATCGACCCTTCATGTGGCTTAGCTAACGCGTTAAGCACTCCGCCTGGGAAGTACGAGCGCAAGCTTAAAACTCAAAGGAATAGACGGGGACTCGCACAAGCGGTGGAGCATGTGGTTCAATTCGACAGTAAACGAAAAACCTTACCAGGGTTTGACACTATACCAAAAACCTTAAGAAACTAAGGTGTGTTCACAAGACGGGTATAGCAGGTGCTGCATGGTTGTCGTCAGCTCGTGCCTTGAGGTGTTCCGTTAAGTCGGGAAACGAGCGCAACCCCTATTGCCAGTTACAAGTGTCTGGCGAGACTGCCTGCGTTAGTAGGAGGAAGGAGGGGATGACGTCAAATCAGCATGGTCCTTTGATACCCTGGGCTACACACGTGCTACAATGGAAAGTACAATGGGTCGCCAACCCGCAAGGGGGAGCTAATCCCATCAAAACTTTCCCCAGTTCAGATCGAGGGCTGCAACTCGCCCTCGTGAAGTAGGAATCGCTAGTAATCGTGGATCAGCATGCCACGGTGAATACGTTCTCGAGTCTTGTACTCAAAATTAAATGCGCTTGGCAGCGCAAAAGACTAAGTGGTTAAAATCCACTCTCGCGTAATCTGCGCGAGTAGCTTAAGGATAGGTCCCGAGCCGCGAGGCCAGGACTGAAGGATCCGATATGCAAATAGTAGCCGATTTCCCCCTTTAATGGGGAAGGTGATTGATCTCTTCGGTGAGTAAGAGAGAAAATCTTTAAAAAACCTGAAATCGGATGTTATGAACAGCCTTTTGCGTGACCCAAGGAGATCTTAGTGATATGATGATAGCGACCCAATTGGGACGTCACTAAGAAGTCAGCAGTGCCATAGTAGTCTCGCCGCAAGCGGGATGAAGGGCTAAACCTTATGCTATCAGCCGATTACATAGGGGCTCGCCGTATGCGGGAAATCCGCTCGTACGGTGGGGATTCGGCAAACTATCAAAGACCGAAATCCGCCCGTCACGTCAAGGGAGCCGGTAATACCCCAAGTTCTGCTTCGGTAGGATCAAGGTAGGATCGGTAACAGGGACGAAGTCGTAACAAGGCACCGGTAGCGGAAGCTGTCGGTGGATCATCTCCTTTCTAGGGAGTAAACACTCTTCTAGGAGTGTCGATGGGTTGAAGAGGCGAACTTGCCCCGTTAGAAGTCCATTGCGATTTTTTTTGCGCAATGGCAGCCGCCCTAGGCGGCTTACTTCTAACGGGGTGAACTTTTCAACCGAAGCGTTGGTCTCGGAGCTTTGATTTGAGACTGCTCTCCTGCTGAGCTATTTGGCAGGAGGTCGGGGTAACTTTAAAGAATTGGAAAAAATAAACCGCGCGTTAGTATTGACGCGCGGTTTATTTTGTGGTAGCTTATGGTCGTTCTTTTAAATTTTTAAAAAAGGTAAAAAAACGATGGTCGTGACATGGGTGTCTGATTATGCCAATATTAAACATGATGACGGCAAATGTGAAATCTGTAACGAGAAACCCGCGGCTTTTATATGCTTGGATTGCGGCAAAAAAGTTTGCATAGACGAAATTTCAAAGCATTATGAACTCTGCCACAACTGTTCAGAAAATATCAAGCATGATTATCATGAACACGGCGGGGGCGATTAAACATGAAATGGCGCGCAATTTTTTCCGCTCGTGAATATAATGAATGGACTGGCGAGTTGATAGGAACCGACAAAAAGAATGTCCGTGAAATTTATGCTGATAGTTACGATAGTGCTGTTATCAAGGCTAATGCCACAAAAGTTCCGACGGAAGGCCAGCTTATGTTTATCGAGTTCGTAAATAATTTTACCGAGGCAGAGGAAAAAGCCATCGAGATGATGAAGCGATTTGAAGCGCTCGGGTTTTAGCGGCTAGCCGGAGGAAAGCACAATGCCATACTACTTCCTAAGCTGGAATGGCAGTGACAACGATTCGCGCCGGTTTTTTGCCCCGTACGCCGCGCCGGATGAACCGGAAGATGAGCCGGCACGCCGGGTAGCTCGTCAACTGATAAAGGAAATGGAACAAACTCTCAGCTCTTACCATTATTTTGTTCTGGAAACTACCCGAATTGTAAATTTGGGGAATCGCGCTCATGTTCATAAGCCAAAGCGCAGTTGGGGTGAGCTTTTGAAAGATATGATTATGGTTGGGCCGGAGTTTTTGAAAGATAGACTGCGCAAGAAACTGGGGAGGTCTTGACGGCTATGCTATAATCAAAATGGGCCACAAATAGGCCCATTGTTCATTCAACCAGGAAGTGAAAATTGGACCCGCCCTTCAAATTCTTTTTGTCCGTTTTTTCTGGATTGATACTGTAATAATCGCTATACACAAAATAGTTTTGTGAATCTTAGTAAAGAATTTGAGGGCAAAAAAGAATTTGTCCAATTTCTACTTCCTGGTCAACCCTAAGCAGGAGGTAAGACGATGCGGAAGTGGATGCTCCGCGCCGTGGCCCGCTGCAAAGAGGGCTGCTGACTTTGCCCCGCCATCCCAATTTAATTGAGGATGGCGGGGCTTTTTTATTTCTGAAACCCAATGTATAATTAGGGTGGTCGAACTTATTATTACTACAAAATAATAAACTAAATTTATAAGGAAGTAAAATAAATAAGCGCGATACCAATATACGAATGCATACGAATGATACAAATGAGATACTAATAAAATTCGTATAAATTAGTATCATTAGTACAATTAGTATATTAGTATCGTGTTAGTGAAACGTATATGACAAACTTTCAAAAATTAAGCATGCTTTTGCTGCGTCTGGGCTTGGGTTTTTTATTCTTCTGGGCCGGCTGGACAAAAGTCATCAATCCTAAATGGTCGGCGGCAGGATACTTGGCCGGCGCCAAGACTTTTAAGGGGCTGTTCGCTTTTTTTGCCGGCCCTGGAGTCTTGCCCGTCACCAATTTCCTTAATGAGTGGGGTCTGACCTTAGTTGGTGTGGCGCTGATCTTAGGTATTTCGGTCCGTTTGGCGTCGTTTTTCGGAATAGTCCTGATGGCGCTTTATTATCTGCCGATTTTTCCGCCCGCGCACGGCTGGATTGACGAGCATATTATTTATTCTCTTATCCTCCTGATGTTTATGGCCACCGGAGCGGGCGAGCGGTATTCCTTGGGGAAGTGGTTTCAAACCCGATTGCACCCAGCCTGGCATAAATGGGTAGACTAAAAATTATCCGGAGATTCAATTACTACATCTCCTTCGTCAAGGCCGCTTATGACTTCAGTATAGTTATCATCTGAAACCCCGGTTTCTATTTGTATATTTTTCTTTTCTTCCGCTTCTAAGATAGTTACGACATTGCGGCCGCTTTCGTAAATAATTGTCTTCTTTGGAATTTTAAGCACAGCCTCTTTCAAAATCGCAAGAATGTTTACATCCGCGGTCATACCGGGACGCAAGTCAACTTCCGGATTGTCTAAGTAAATATTCGCTTTAAAAAAGACATCATCATTTTCTGTTAATTCTTGGGTGTCTATGGAAGCTATTTCACCGTTGAATTCCCGGTTTTCTATAGCTTCGAACCTGATCGTTACCCTGATTCCTGCTCTAATTCCCGAAATTTCATCTTGAGGGATTTTAGCTTCTATTTTATAATTGGACATTTCAAGCGAAATAGCAGTGTGGCCGACTTTAAATAACTCGCCTTTTTCGAGTTCTATTTTGCTTACTATAAGTCCATCAGCCGGAGAATAGATTGTTGATTTCCTGATTTTTTCCTTATATGTGCTGATTTGGTTATTTATACCGTCTATTTCTGCTCTTACTGCTTTTATATCTTCGTCTCTGGTTCCGGCTTCTACGAAATTCAATTCTTTTTGAGCAAGTTTATGGGCCGATTCGGCGTTATTAAAATCTTTTATTGATTTCTCTAAGTTTATTTTTGTTGAATTTACGTTAGCTCTGCTTGTAGCTGTCGCGAGTTTTAGGCTATTTGTAGTCGCTTGCGGGGTAGTCGAATCATTTATCGCGTTATTCAGAGCAAGAATGAGAGTATCTAAAAATTGCGTTATTATAAGGAGATTCTTCTTTGCCTCTTGGATCCTAGTTAACAATTGATCAGTATTTAAATCCGCAGGATTTTCGGAACTTAAATCATTTATTGATTTTTGCCAATTTTTAAGAAGCGTTTCAATGTCAATGCGTTGGACCCTAAGATCGGTTTTAAGTTGGGAATCCGCTAAGGAGAAAATAGTTTCCGGTGATATACCTTGAGGATTGGTAAATGATTGATCGGCGTAGTGCCTGATGGCATTATCTGAACTTATGTAGTTATCTTCTAAAACTTTTATAAGTACATTTTTTGCGTCTAAAACAGTTGTTTCAGCGTTTGTTACTTTCGTTTTTGAAATTTCCAGTTCCTCGCGAGTTGCTCCGTATGTTAATTTTGCTAATTTAGCCGTACTTTGGGCGGACAGTGCTTTAAGCCGCCTTATTTCTAATTCAAAATCAATAGTTTCCAGTTGAATCAGGGGGTCATCCGATTTAACAAGTTGTCCTTCACTGATAAAAATTTTTTCGACTATTCCGTTAAAAGGAAACTCAAGTTCGAATTTTTTTTCTGAAGCGACCTTTCCGTCATCTATATTTACTGTTTTTTCAATATTTCCTCTTTCGACTTGGACTTTCTTCAGTTGGGAATCGTTTTTAGTATTATTTTTTGGATCAAACAAGCCAGTATAGCGCATTAAAATTGACCCCAGTAATTTATAAGGTTTAAAATCAGCAAATGCTAATCCGCTTATAAAATAAGATATTATAAGTATCAGAAGAGCGAACAATAATATTGCGTAAGATTTTTTTTTCATTGGTGATTACGGGCGGACTTATTCACTATTTTAACACAAAACAAGCATGACCGCATCATTTTAAGTGATTCTATGCGGTTATGCGCCCATCCTTAATGGTTATTATTCTAGTGGCTTGGGACGCGTAATCAAATTCGTGAGTAACCAAGATTATGGTTTTTTTGAATTGTGTGTTTATTTTTTTAAGAATAGATATCAAATTTTGTCCGTTACTAGAATCGAGATTAGCCGTTGGTTCGTCCGCAAGTATTAAAATAGAATCTTTGGCCAAAGCTCTTCCTACCGCGATTCTTTGTTGTTCTCCTCCGGAAAGCTCTCTGGGATACCGATTGGCTTTTTCTTCCAGCCCTAGAAATTTAAGAATTTCGAGCGCTCTTTCGCGGGAAACGTGGTTATTATAACCCTGAAGTCTTAACTGAAAAGCGATATTTTCAATTGCTGAAAAGTTTTCAAGCAAATTGAAAAATTGAAATATAAATCCGGTAAAATTCAGTCTAAAAAAAACTTTTTCATTTTCGCTCAAGTTTTGAGTGTTCTGATTGTTAATCCAGATTTCTCCGCTCGTCGGATTATCAATAAGGCCTAATAGGTTTAAAAGCGTGGTTTTACCCGATCCGGAATGTCCAATGATAGCTACGAATTCTCCTTTGAGAATATCGAGGTTAATATCCACTAAAGCGGGAATTTCTTGCTTGTAAAGTTGATAACTTTTATTCAGATTTCTGACTTTTATTATAGTCTCTTTCTGGTCTGCGTCGGCGTTGGTTGAGGAAAGATCCATGATCTTTTTTAGATTAGAGCTGGTTTCTTGAGCGGATTCGGAATTATTATTTTTTAGTTCGTTAGGCATTTTATTAAGCATTATCTTCACTTCATTAAACGACGCCTCTCATGACATCGACTATTTTTGTTTTGGCCGCCATGTATGCTGGAATAAAACTGCCTCCAAACGCGGCTATTGACAAGGTTATTGCTGAAATCCAAATTTTTTGCACATCGATCACGGTGCGAAAGTCACCAATCAAAAGCGGCGTCGGATGATCGGCGTAATAAAGATGTATAGATATAAAAATCAAGAATCCCAAAAGATATGACAATACGGAATAAATCAAGGTTTCTATAAGGTATATACCAATAATGAATTTATTGGTGGCTCCCATCGCTTTTAATATGCCGATTTGTCTTTTTTTCTGTGTGACATTTATAAAGAGGATAATACTAATTATGATAAAAATTGAAACTAAAATTTGTCCGTTAATTAAACCGGTGATAAATGATACGGCGGATATGATATTTTCAATAAAACCCGATTGTTGCCGCCAAGTATAGACTTGAATTTCGAGATTTTGTTTTTCGATTAAATCTTTGGTTTCTTCAATCTTGTTCGGATCTTTAAGTTTTACCAAGATTTCGCCATCTTTTCTTTTGTCATCTAGTTTCTCAAGTTCCTTTTTATTTATGTATAAAGTCCAATTAGGCTGGAATGTTTTTGCGTCGATAATACCCCTTACTTTGTATTTCTGGCTTTTTCCGGTTAAAGAAGAAATTTCAACCTCTTCTCCCACGTCTATTTTTTCTTCATCATAGGCGGAGCCGCTTACCAGAGCATCGGCCAGAGTCGTTCCTAAAACGATTTCTTTAGGCTCCCGCGTAGTTAAATAGTTGCCCTCGATTATTTTTTTGAATATTTCTGAAGTGTTTATATCGGTCCCAAGGTCTACCCCGGCGGCAACATAAGGATTTATAAACTTATCTTTGTATTTTATGCCCACGATCCCATAACTGCGCGCAGTCACCGATTCCACATTTTGTGTATTTACGATTTTCTCGGCTATTGTTTTGATATTTTTAATTTTTAAGTCATCGCCGTTTGGCCCTATAATAAGATGGCTGAAAGCGATGATCGCGCCTTCTTCCAGAGTATTTGTAAAGCCGGCCAAAATGCCCGAAGTAAAAAAAACTACGGAGAAAGCAATGCTAAAACTAGTTATAATAAGAACTAGAATAACCCTGCTTTTAGAAGTCTCTCGTAACGCATAAGACAAAAGCACTATGAATCTATTCATACAGATAAATTATAACATACCATGATGGTGATGCTAATAAAAAAAATGTTGATTTTCAAGGTGTTATATGTTATAATTTTCATGTTTTATGAAGAGTTTTATACTTATTTCCATATTAGTTTTAGCATTGATAGGCGCTTTGGACGCCAGTTATCTATTGGTAAAAACGCTTGAAAGCCAACCCGTGGCTTGTCCGAGCGTGCCCGTAGGCCAGTTTGACCTAGGCCAATGCAATATCGTTTTATTCAGTTCCTACGCTAAGACCCTGTCTTTGCCAAACGCTTTATACGGCCTCGTAGCCTATCTGTTGTTCGGCCTTCTGGCGCTTTACGAGTTGGTTCAAAAAAAGCAAACCGGTACCATGAAGCCGCTTGCGTATTTTTCGGGATTGGGCGTTCTGGCCTTTGTTTACTTTGTTTATCTGCAGTTTTTTGTAATTAAAGCGCTTTGTCTTTATTGCCTCGTGTCGGCTCTTGTAATGGCCTTGATTTTCGCTTTATCCGTCGCATATAATGTGAAGTATTCTAAAAATCCGGGCGTGTAGCTCAGTGGAAAAGTCCCCCACCCATGCTGAATATTTTAAAGGGCGACTAGCTCAGTGGAAGAGCATCTCACTGATAATGAGAAGGCCGAAGGTTCGATCCCTTCGTCGCCCACAAAATACTCGATAATTCAGCATGGGTGGGGGATCACTGATAATGACGAGATCCTAGGTTCAATCCATAGTGCGCCCACAATCCTATTTTGGGGCTTTACATTTAAGCTCAAATAAGCTAAACTGTGGATAAGTCCCGTTAGAAGTCCGATGTGCTTGCAAGCACATCGGCAGGCGTCGTCGGCGCCTTACTTCTAAACGGGGTAAGTTTGACTTAAGGCCGGGCTCCGACCCCGGCGCATAAAGGTCGGGCGTCGGAGTATAATTATTGATTAATATCTCAAATTTATGGCACAAGTTGAAGCATATTGCGTAAAATGCAAGGCCAAAAGAATGATGAAAGACCCAAAAGAGGTAACTTTCAAGGGTAAAGGCGGCGTTGAGCGCGGAGCAATGAAGGGTACCTGTCCAACATGCGGTACCACCATGTTTAGGATCATGCCGAAAAAGAAGTAGGGCAGTTTTCGATACTCATTCTACAGTAGCGCTACTGTATAAAACAAAATCGGTCGCTTTAGGCGACCGATTTTGTTAAGATAAGCGCATGTCCACGGGCCTATAGTTTAATGGCAAAATGACGCATTTGCAATGCGTAGACGGCAGTTCGATTCTGCCTAGGTCCACTTCTTCGCTCCTTATGGAGCTTCGAAGTGCGCAGCACTTTATTAATAAAACGAATAAATGCTCTCCGCGGCTTTATGCGAAGGAGAGTCACAGTTTCGGAGTGGAACAAGTACAAGTGGATAACTCCCAGTTCTTATTATATATTTGAGTGTGGTATATTAAGCTTAATATTATTATTAAGCCAGGAAGTAGAACTTTGACTGCTTTTCAGCAAATAATGTTCGCTCAAGACGAACATCTGTCAAAATTTCACTTCCTGGTAAGGTCGAAACATATATGCTTATTAAAGTTTTATTTGCGACTTCGATAATTCTTTCGGGTTTGTTTTTGGCTATTCCAGAATGGCTGGCCCCGATTATGAATTATGGCGAACCGTTTGCCATAAGTCGCGTCGTCGGTCTTCTCGCGGTGATTTTTGAGACCTGGTGGGTTGCCCGAAAGTTACTGGGCAAATAACAACTCGGTTGTCCTTAAAGGCCGCCTTTCAGGCGACCTTTTTTTGTGCCGGGTAGTGAAAATTGGACAAATTCGTTTTTGCCCTTCGAATTCTTTATTGCGGCAAATGCGTTTTTTGTTATATCTTAGAGGTTATGGCAACCAAGAAATTGAATAGTCGGGCAAAAGAATTTGAAGGGGAGGTCCAATTTCTACTACCCGGTGTGTTAAGAATAACTTAATGAAAAGAGCGCACTTTATCGGTATTGGAGGAGTTGGCATAAGCGCTTTGGCACGCTATTTTTTGTCGCAAGACTGGCAGGTGAGCGGTTCGGACAGTTCCGACTCTAAAATAATCAGAGACCTGAAAAAAGAAGGCGTTAAAATAAACCTTGGCCAAAACAAAAAGAATGTTAGAAAAAATATTAACTTAGTGATTTATACTGCCGCCGTTAAAAAAGACAATCCCGAACTGAAACGGGCCAATGACATGGGGATAAAAACTCAAACTTACGCCGAAGCGCTCGGCGAACTGACCAAAGATTATTTTACAATAGCTGTTTCCGGCTCTCACGGCAAAAGTACGACCACTTCAATGCTCTCTATGATTTTAGTCAAAGCCGGCCTTGACCCCACGGTAATTGTCGGAACAAAACTGAAAGAATTCGGTGGGTCAAACTTCCGGGCAGGGAAAAGCAAATATTTGGTAATTGAAGCCGACGAGTGGAATAAATCATTTTTAAATTACTGGCCGCAAGCGGTGATTCTGACAAACATTGACAAAGAGCATCTTGATACTTACGGCACAGAGGCCAGTGTAGTCAAAACTTTTTCCGAATATGTCAGCCACTTGCCTCAAAATGGTATTCTGATTGCCAACTGGCAGGATAAAAATTCAAGAAAAGTCGCGCTCGGGTCCGGCCGCAAAATCATTTTTTATAATAAATCGCGCATTTCGGCCAGATATCTGCGGGTCCCGGGCGCTCACAATCGGCTGAATGCCGAAGCGGCCTGGCAGGCGGCAAAAACGCTTGGAGTTAAAAAAGTGGTCGCCGACTCGGCGCTGGCATCATACCGAGGCGCCTGGCGAAGATTGGAGTTAATTCAAAATTCAAAATTCAAAAATCAAAATTTATGTGTTTATTCAGATTACGCTCATCATCCGACTGAAATCAAAGCCACGCTTCAGGCTCTCAGGGAAAAACATCCGAACCAAAAAATTGTTTGTGTTTTCCAACCGCATCAGGCCGACCGTTTAACACGGCTCTTTCCTGAATTTACCAAAGCGTTTGACGGCGCCGATGAAATCGTGCTTTTGCCGATTTACAAACCGAAGGGCAGGGAATCCCGACGTTTTAAGTTCGGAAGGCCGATCACTACGTCGGCCTTGCTGAAAAACGAAAAAACCAGTTTTGATTTGCACAAAGTTCTCAAAAAACGGACCAGCGTCGAATATTGTGGGTCTTTTAGCGCGTTATCAAAATATTTTAATGCCGATCAAAAAAACAGCGTTTTTGTTTTTATGAGCGCCGGTGATTTGGACTCTTGGCTTCGTCGAAATAGTTGACTTTAAGTTATCCACAAGTATTTTTGCGTTTAATATGATAAACTAATCTAAGTTATATAAAGGTCGAAATTTTATATAATCATTTTATTGCTTTAGCAATACAGTTTATTATTAACAAAGTAACACAACAAAAACAATGATCGTTCAATCTTGGGCAGACTTCATCATTTACTCGCTCCAGACTCTTTGGCAGGGCCTTGTCGGCTTTTTGCCTGGTTTTATGGGCGCCTTGGTCGTTTTTATCGTCGGCTTAATAGTTGCCGCTGGTCTTGGCAAAATTGTCGAGAGATTGATTGATGCCGTCCGCTTTGATCGTTTGCTTGAACAGTTGGGCTTGCGCCGGTTGCTTGAGCGAGCTGATTTAAGGCTTCATGCGGGACGATTCCTGGGGGTTTTAGTCCAGTGGTTCTTTATTATCGTCGCTCTCCTTGCCGCAAGCGACATATTGGGACTGGCCGCTTTTTCGGACTTCTTAAGGCAGGTTCTGCTTTACATTCCCAACATCGTCATCGCGGTCTTAATAATGCTTGCCGGTGTGGTGGTTGCTAATTTCCTGGCAAAAGTAGTCCGCGCTTCAGTAATCGCGGCTCGTCTCCACCAGGCGAATTTCTTGGCGACCCTAACCCGCTGGTCGGTGTGGATTTTCGCTTTCTTAGCGGCCCTTTCACAGCTTGGAGTCGCGACAGCTCTGGTCAATACGCTGGTTATGGGCTTTGTGGCGATGCTTGCTTTGGCGGGTGGCTTGGCCTTCGGCCTTGGCGGAAAAGATGTCGCCGCCGACTGGCTCCGAAAAATGCGCGAAGAAGTAACAAAATAAAGGCGATATAGGTTTTTAGACTTGCCTGCAATCAGGCGCGAATTTAAACTAAAATTCCCTGTCTTAACAGGGAATTTTAGTTTTTATTATAGTTATTGATTGTTCCGGGCGTGCCGCCGTTGAACGAAGATTCAGCCCAATTACTAGCGTCATTTGATCCGCCAGCGGCCGTTTTTCTTTCCAAAGTTTTTCCGTTGCCGTTCGCGCCCCAAGAGTTTAAATAAGTTATCTTGTCAATGATTATACCGTCAGGAGCGATGATTTTTAAAGTGCTTGTGGAATTTTTCAAACTCATCACAGTGTCAATAATCGTTCCGTTGTATCCGGAGTAATCCGAAAGGAAAGTAATGGCGTTATCGGACAAAATGGCATATTCGCCGGCAGATAGCGTCAACGATCCTCGTGAGCTATTAGTGGGCGGCTCGTTTAGGAGATGATTCGACCCGTCATGAAATCGCCAACCATTATTACCGCCGGTGAGAGTTATCGCGTGACCGGAATTATTATAAATTTCAAACCATTCATGTTTATCGTCAGCGCCGCCGGGATTATACATAATCTCGTTGATAACCAAATCTCCAACTCGATAAGAAGGTGTTGGTTGGCTTGGCGTCGTTAGAATGGGGCTTATTGTTTTTTGGGGTTTTGGTCGCGATTGTAAAAGTGAAGATTCACTGACAATAGTCAAAGCTGGCCGGCTAGTTAATGAGCCGTCGTTGAAGAAATTGAAAATTTGGCTTAAGAGTGACGACTTTAGCGGATTTTTCGCTTGCTTTACTATCTCAATCCAAGTCTTTTCCGTCGTTTTGTCGCTACCGTAATCACGATAGTAATCACTGTTTATGTATTGCCAATATTGCCAGATAATAATGGCGAGAATAACGGCCGTCAATCCGACGCCGGCCCAAATCAATTGTTTTTTTCTTCTCTGGTGTCGGGCTTGCTCTTCCGGCCCGTTTTCATCAAAACTTATGTTTTCCATTTTTCAATTGTATCATCTTAGTCTGGTGATATCCCAGCTTGTCAAAAGATTTATAGGTAATTGACAAAGATAGATATGTGCAGGCAGTATTGAGGTAGTAATGCGGTAGGAATATTCTAAGGGAAATTACAAAATAGCGCTCATAAAGTATAGATACTTGGGTATTTTGAGATTTAGGCATATTAATATTTAAAAACGTTCAAATGGAGGGGCAGGAATACATTTTTAATACGGAATTAGGGCAAAAACTCTTGGTTTTAACAAGGGCTGGATTTGCCATATCTAATCAAATCAACGATCTGATCATGCGGGATAAGATCAAGGGGAAGGTTCTAGATATTTATGAGGCTTATGGAGGCGGCAAGCGGGCAGGGGAAATACTTCGCGAAATTGAGACGCTGGATAATCTTTTATATCTTTCGGGACATCTTGGCGTGGCGAAAGAAGAACATATCAAAAAGCTTCGGAATGGGTACTTGGTTTTAAAATCTCATGTCGTTTTGACTCAACAAGCAAGACCGGTATTCGATCTACCACCGCTTCGCTCGTCGGAATCGAATAATATAGAATCGAAAACTTTTGGGCCGGACGCTCCGGCATCTAAAAAGGACTTGCCTAAAAGATCTGATATGATAGCTCTGCCGATTAGAGCAAAAATAAGCGAACGGCACAATAAGGTTCTGGACTTTATTAAAAACAATGATGGGAAAGCGCAGCTTTCCCAGCTGATAAGCCTCTTTCCGAAACTAAGCGAGAAAAGCATCAGGAACGACCTCGCGCAATTATGCGCGGATGGAAAACTCAAAAGAATAGGGTGGGGGCAGACGAGTTTTTATCAGTTAACGAACTGATATTTACATTCCAATACTTTAATTAAACGTTTAGAGCAGAGATTCGGATAATAAAGTTTAGGTAATATTGCGGTAATTAGGAAGTTTCCTAATTACCGCAATATTTTTTAAACTACCGCAATATTACCGCAAGGAAAATCGATTTAGATATTCCTATATTTCGAGATTTCGGCATTTCGAGATTCAAATATTTCGGATATTTCGATATTTTTAAATTTCAATGTTTTGACCCTATATTCTAGCTTCGAAATATCAAATTTTTTCGGATTCAAAAATTCAAATTTAAAAAGTTTGATGTCAAAAAATTTCGAAAAATTGACGTGAAAAATTTGTCGGAATCCGGTCCTAAATAATTAAAAACTTAACCTCAAATTTATCTACAAAAACCCTATTTTTGAGCTTAAAATAGCCATTTTGAGTTATCCACAGCGGCTAAAATCCAAAATCAACCAAAAGATGATTGTGAAAATTTTGTTTATCCACAATGCCAAAAACCTTGACGTGTTTCGCTATCTGTAATAAGCTAAATTTTGTGCTATTTTAGCCGTTTCATATGCCAAATGCGTAGTCTGAAAGCTTGCGTTTGGAGTATTGTAGACGGGGCTGGATTCTCGTGCTATGATACATAGCATAGATGTCTTGGTGCATCTTTTCAGCAATTGATGCAGATGGTACAATAGGTGTTGACCCCAGCAATGGGATCATCCTTTGCGAATGATTGGACTTTGACAACTTATGACGACGCAAAAACAGAAAGCAATTTTTTGCGTTGCGTTTATGTTAAGTAGGTTAGTAAAAGAGGCGAGGCAAATCTGGTCGATCAGGATCCTATACATTTTTTGACATATTGACATATCAAGATTTCGACATTTCGAATCAACTTCGATATTTGGAATTATGATTTCGACATTTAGAAGTCTCGAGATATATCAAAAATGGGTTTTGAAAAATAGTTTGTCTCGACTGGAAGGGAAATTTCTAATTTCCTTAATTTCCCAAGTTTCCAGGAAAGTTGTATTGTTTAGGAAATTATTATCCATTTAGAAAATTATCATTAAAAATAACATTAATTAAAAGAAAGACTAAAAATATGAGTTATATAACAAAAGGGAAGGCAGTTCTTTTCCTTTCGTTGGCTTTAGCTCTCGCGGTTACTGTGTGGGCAAGTCCTGCCGGCGCTGTAACTATTGACGAGTTATTGGCCCAAATCGCTCAGTTGCAGGCGCAGCTGCTTCAGCTTCAAGGTGGAGCCGGCGCCGGCGCTGGCGCTACTGCGTGCTCTTTCACCCGGAGTCTTTATCTGGGTGTCAGCGGCGCTGATGTAAAATGTTTACAGCAATATCTTAACGGCGCCGGCTACACCGTAGCCGCAACAGGCGTCGGTTCGGCTGGTAATGAAACCATGTATTATGGCGGTCTTACCAAAGCCGCGGTTGCCAAGTGGCAAGCGGCTAACGGCGTTGCTCCGGCAGTCGGTTACTTTGGTTCGATTTCACAGGCCAAGTATTCAGCAGTCGCGGGCACAACCGGCGGCACAACCGGCGGTGGAGTTGTAACTCCTCCGGCGGCTGGCGGCCTTAGCGTAGGCTTGGCGTCAGACACCCCTGCGGCAAGAACAATTGTTGCCGGCGCGGCCAATATGTCCTTCGGTAAGTGGTCCTTTACAGCCGGTTCCGGCGAAGTAACCGTTACCACTATGAAGTTTACCCGTTCGGGCATTTCCTCGGACGCGGAACTTGGCAGTGGTTACTTGTACGACGCTGACAGTGGTGAATATATCGCTCAATACACAGGTCTTGGAAGCGGAGTTTTGTCATTCACTAATTCATCCGGTTTATTTAAAGTAGCGGCTGGTGCAACCAAGAGGGTTGAGCTTCGCGTTGACGTAGCTTCGGGCGCTTCCAACAACCATACAATGGCTTGGGGCTTGAACGCCGCGGCTGACGTTGTCTCAAACGCCACGAGCGTTTCCGGCACCTTCCCGTCGAGTTCAAATGCCATGACCTTTGTCACGGTAACCGACCCGACAATCGCGACTTTGACTCGAGTAGTAATTACAACCGGCAGTTCCGTTAACGCGGGCACAACCGGTTATTTAGCCGGTTCGTTCACCCTGGCGTCGGCTGGTAGCGCCGTATTGCTTGACAGAATTGTTCTGACACAAAACGGCTCGCTCCTTTCGGCTACCGATCTTGCTAACATCAAATTAGTAACAACCGGCGGCCAGCAGTTGGGCCAGGTACTGCCCGCTTTGGGCAGTGACGGCAAGGGTACGTTTGTAATGTCTCCTGCTTATGAAGTCCCCGCGGGCCAGACCATTCAGGTTAATGTCTATGCCGACGTTCTCGGAGGTGTAAACAGAACATTAATATTAAATGTTTTGAATCTTCGCGATATCCACGCGCGCGACAAGACTTATAATGTAGGCGTCAATGTATCAGGCACTATCACAATGACTACGACCACCATCGCGGCCGGTACTTTGACTATCACGCTTAACCCTTCAAGCCCGACCGGAAACATCGCGCTTGGCCAGACCAACTTAACCGTTGCCAAGTTCAAAGTTACGTCTTATGGCGAACAGGTTAAAGTTCTATACGTTCCGTTTAGGATTGTCATGACCGGCGCCGCCGATGATATGACTACTGAAATTGATAACATCTACTTGGTTGACGACGCTGGAAACCAAATCGGTTCCACTATCACCGCTCCGTCGGCGAATACCGACACGACCGGTACTTGGGACGACACGGAAACCACCAATCCTGACGCGACTTTCGGCACCTCGTCTTCAAACCTCAACTATCTGATTCCGGCCAACACGACCAGAGTTTGGAGCTTGAGACTTGACTTGCTTACAACTTCTACCGCCACAGACCTTGCGGCTAACTTGCAAGCCGGCACGGACAACTATCAGGGCCAGATATCTTTGGTCTCCACGGGCGACACTACCGCGGTTACTGCCAACACTCTGACTATTGCCAGCAACGTCTTCCAGGTTAAGCAAAACACCGCTGTCGGCGCCGGAAACTTGGTCAAGGGACAGTCAGGCGCCAGAATCGGTTCGTTCGTTATGTCGGCTTCATCAGCTGAAGGCATTAATGTCTCAACCCTTACTCTCACCTCGTCCACTACTTTCCCATTCGCTAACTTAATGGTTAAAATAAACGGCGTTCAGTTTGGCGATATTAAGGGTTCAACCGCGGCCAGCACCGCTTACACTTTCTCCGGTTCTTCACCGGCGCTAATCGCGGCAGGCAGTAGTATTACGGTTGACGTATATGCCGATATTCTTTCGACTGCCACTAACGTCGGGTCGTACTGGTATATTGACGTGCAAGGTGCTTCAGCGGTCGGCGCGACTACCGCGACATCACAGACTTTGAAGAATACCGCGGGCACCACGATCAGTTCATCCGTCGTTGTTAAGGGTCAGAATTACACTATTAACGTGACAGGCGGCACTTTGACGATTACCGTTGATTCTGCCAGTCCTGCTGCTTACCAGTCGGTAATGGGCAAGACTAGTCAGACATTAGGTATTTTCCGATTTGCCGGCTCATCGGTATCGGACACTAATATCACCGACCTTACTGTCTTCAATATTTCTACCAGCACCGGTGATCCGACCAATGCCAAGTCTAACTTCAGTAACTTACAATGGTACAAGGGCGGCGTTGCGGTTGCTCCGGTTATCATTTCTGGTACCGCTTCAACCGAGAACGCGCTTAACTCGCTCGTAACTTACGGTTACAAGTATGCCTTCCACTTCACAAGCCCGATTGTTGTTCCACAAAACGGCAACGCCTCGCTTGAATTGAGAGGCGATGTAGCTGACTTTGCTTCGGGCGGCGCTCAATCTAACTCAACCAACAACTTCAGGATTGAAAGCCCGGCTGATGTTACCGCGCTTTCTTCAGGCGGTTCATTGGCGGTCGGAGTTTCCGGTCCTGACCACACCAGTGGCATTCAGGCCGCGACGATCACTGTGTTGAGAACCAAGCTTACTGTTACCGCTCCTACGGGATTAGTTACGACTACAAACCATCCAAGAAGTGCAGACGACGTCATTGCTTACTTTGACTTTACGGCTGATCCGGCTAATAGCGTGATCATTAACACTGTTAGTTTGAAGAGGGCCGGCGCAACCCTGCCTACCTTGACTATTATCTTGATTGACGCTGACACCGGTTCCGCGTGGGGTTCAACTCCGGCTGCCGGCCAGATAATCGCTGACCCCGATAGCGTATTTGAGGCAGATGTGAGCACATCAGGTACGTCAACCGTAATTTTCAGACCGGCCTATACGCTGTCATCTGGCGCGACTAAACGAGTTAAAGTTAAGGCAGATACAAGCACTCTTACCGCCACATCAGGTAGCACCAATGGTTCGGTATTACAGTTATACCTTGGCAACACCACAAAAGGTGAAGCTACCACGCCAAGCGGTGTAATCTCATGTGAACATCCCGATTCTCTTTGCAATGCTTTGGGTTGGAACGATGGAACGAGCGGCAGTATTAACCTTGAGGCCAAGGGGTTACCGATCTACGCTCCGTCAATTGGCTACTAATCTGAATTTCTTCTTCTCACACAACTCTGTTGTGTGAGGGACAAGTCGGTGATCTTACTTGTGATAGGAAAGCCGATTATAAAAAACTACCCCCGATATATATCGGGGGTAGTTTTTTTGGCGGAAAATTTCTAAATATAGAAATTTCTAAATATAGAAATATTGAAACATTCATGCTATGATGCCGCGGATGTTATATGGCTAAATCATTGGAAAATTTTTTATCTAAAATAATCAAATACGGCCTTTACGCCATACTGATCACGCCATTGGCGCTTTGGCCAAAAGCGCTTTATCCGTTTTTGACTTCAAAGTTTATTTTGTTTCAAATTTTGGTGGAAATTGTTTTTGCTGCCTGGCTGATTCTTTTAATCAAGCGCGGATTCACGCGGACTTGGGCAGATTTACGCGGAAATTATATTATCCTATCATTGGCAGGATTTTTCGCAGTTTCTTTTATTTCGGCTATTTTCGGGGTTGACTTTCAAAGAAGTTTTTGGGGGTTTGGGCCGCGCCTTACGGGTCTGTTCGGCGAATTGCATTTTATGGCCTGGTTTTTAGTGCTCACCAGCTCGCTCTATAATCCGAATAAATCAAAAAATCCGAATAATCCGAATTCGGAGTATCCGGGAAAATTAGTAAATTCGGATTATTATTTAAATTTTTCTTTTTTTGTCGCGATAGCGGTCGGACTCACTTCTTTTTATGAAAATCCACAATGGGGCCTTGTTTATGGCTACGATATTTTCAACAATCAAACATTCGCCGCGCCTTATTATCTTTTCCACTTCTTTTGGGGGCTGTATCAAATAATCAACAAACTACAAACTACAAACTACAAACTACAAACTTTACGAAGATGGATTTTTGGGGCGGGGACGATTTTTATCCTTTACCGAATATTTATTACCCAAATCAGAGGTGCGATTATCGGCCTTTTAGCGGGTTTGTTTATTTTAGGCGTTGGCTTGTTATTCGGCCGCGCCTTGAACAAGAAAACGCGCGTCGCGGTCGGCATAATCGGTGGTCTAATTTTGCTGGCATTGTCTGTTTTCATTGTTTTTCGTAACAATCCTGTCTTTCAAGAACTAAGCCCGATAAAAAAGATAACCGGCATTTCTTTGTCTGAAACAACGGTCCAGACCCGGATTTCGACTTGGCGAGTAGCGTTGAAAGGATTTGGCAAGGATGCCTTTTTTGGCGTCGGGCCGGAAAATTTCAATTATCTTTTCAACGCCAATTATGATCCACAGTCTTTAAAATTTGGCGGCGGCGGCTTTCATGAAACTTGGTTTGACAAACCACATAATGCCTTTCTGGAAGTTCTGACTGAAACCGGCGTTATTGGCATGTTAGCGTATATTCTAATTTGGATCGCGGCGGTTATAGCCCTGCGGCGGCTCTATAAAGCGGGGGATAAGATTTTGTCGCTGATTTTAGCGGCCGCCTTTATTTCTTATTTCGGCTCAATGTTTTTTGCTTTTGACAGTTTCGGTTCCTGGTTCGGACTGTATTTGACGCTCTGCTTTCTTGCCTCGCAGATTAATCCGAATAATATGGAAAGAAATCCGAACGATCCGAATTCGGATTATTCGGATAAAATTCGTAAATTCGGATTATTGATAATTCCTATATTTGTATTCGGATTATTATATCTCAATTATTCCATATGGCGCGCTAATTTGTACGATGCGGAATCAATAAGAATGTTCTCACGGGATACCGGATCCGGCATGACTTTAGCTAAAAGATCTCTGGATTATTGGACACCGTATGCCGCGGAATATAAATTTGATCTTTTCACGGCGGTGGCCTCGGCTATTCAGAAAAATCAGCCGCTTCCCGATCCTGAAACTACGATAAACTTCGTTCTTGAAAAAGCCGATGAAGTAGTCGCGGCCCATCCGAACGATGCCGTTTATCTGACCGGTATGGCCAAATTATTTGGGATTTTGGCCGAAAGAGGCCGCGATCCTCAAATTCTGGCTTGGGCGCAGGATTATGGAGAAAAATCTCTTCTATTGAGTCCTTCAAGACAAGAAACTTTATTTTATTTAAGTAAAATCGCCTTGCTTCAAAGCGATACGAAGTCGGCCGTTGCGCGCGCCAAACAAGCAGTTGACGCCGCGCCTTCTATTTACTTAAGCCGGTGGTATTACGGACTTGCCTTGTTAGCCGATGGGCGCGCCGTAGAGGGGAAAACAGAAATTAAAGAAGCCCTTGATTTGGGCTACAAACCGAAAGGCGGGGAAATTGAGTTAATTAAAAATCTGGGATTACAATAAATCGGAGAACAATTCTTCGTTTTTTTTGATCATTATATCGATATTGAAATCTTTTTTAAGCCGTAAAAAAGCGTTCTGGGCGCAAGTTTGCGCCAAGCTTGGGTGAATCAACATTTTCTCAATTGCCTGGGCTAAAGCTTCTGAATCGGTCGGCTCGACTAACATGCCGGACGTTTCATTTTCAAGCATTTCCGCTATTCCGGCGATATTGGTTGCGACAATAGGCACCTCTGCCGCCATTGCTTCCAGAACTGACCAAGGCTGGCCTTCTTTCACCGATGGTAAAACAAACAGGTCAAACATTTTTAAGTATTTGTAGGCATCGGGAATTTGGCCGATAAGGAATATCGAATTATCAAGCCGGTAGTGCTTTATTTTATTTTCCAATTTGAGCCGTTCTTCTCCCTCCCCGATGATTATCAGTCTAATATCTTTTGTTTTAGAGGAATTTTTTAATATCGCCATTGCCTCAATCAGATACTCAAGACCCTTACTCTTATAGAGATTGGCTATCGCACCAATTAAATACTGCGTTTTCGGGAATGAAATTCCGGCAGATTCAAAAAGTTGAAACCCAGCCTTTTCTTTAGGAAAGAAACTTAAATCATCTAAATTAACGCCATTGTAAATGGTGACAATTTTTTTAAGTCCGGCGACTCTATTTTTAATGGCAAGCTGTCTGTCAAACTCCGAATTTACAATTATAATATCTTTGAATGGAGCAGAGATTTTTTCTGCCCAAAGAAAAACCAATTTTGCGAATTTACTGCGCGATTCCTTGAATGCCCAACCGCCAATGCGGTAAATGATTTTTGGCGTTCTGGCCCGTCTGCTGACAATTCCGGCGAGGCGATCCAGCCAGCCGCCAAATGCTCCCACAAAACCGGCCATAGAGCTGTTGAGATATAAAATATCCGGTTTTATTTTTCTTACAAGCGAAAAAATCTCAAATATAGCCGCAAAACTGTTGAAACCGAAGCGATTCCCGAGATGTTTCAGAATAAGGGTCTCAAGACCCCTATTGTTTAGTCTATTTAAAAGTTCTCCTCCCCCACCCTTGGAGAATCGCGTTTCACGCGTAGAAATCGGAGATTTATTCTCCAAGGGTGGGGGACCGGTCGCGATAATACTTTCGTAAGCGTTTTTGTCCAGATGAGTCACCAACTCAAACAAAAAGCGCTGAGCGCCGCCCCATTCTGATTTCGTGATGATAAATAATATTCGCTTACGCATAGTAATGCTAATCTACGAATCTCATGCGAATACTACGAATTGCGAATTATCCATTTGTAGAATTCGGATACATTTGTAGATTTGGATTATTGGAAGCCATTTGTGGCTTCATTGAGCCAAAATTTGGTTTTGACAATAGCCGTAATTTTATTGTATAATACAACGAAAGCGATGCCAAAACAAGTAACAATCATAACGCGTCATACTAAGGGCGGATCATGGAAATGGGGGAAAGAATTGGCGCAAAAAATCAATGAAAATTCGCCTTATAAAGTCCATCTTACGGATAATTTAGCCGATATTTTAAAAAATCATTTTTCTACTCATGCCGATTTGGTGCATAGCGCCTATCCTCTTTGGCCGAGATTATATAAAAAACCTTTTGTTTTAACCATCCACGGTAATTTTCGGAAAGAAGGCTGGCGCCAGAAATTTTTCTATCCCAAAGCCATTAGATCAGCCGATACTGTCACAGTGCCGAGCAATTTTTTAAAAAATGAATTGAATCTTGAACGCGTCCGGATAATACCCAACGCGGTAGACGTAAATGAATTCAATCAAGTTCCGTTTCGCCAAAATTTAGATAATCCAAAAATTCTTACGGTAATGAATTTTAATTTTTGGCATAAAGCCAAAGGAGTTATTGAAATCGCCAAAGTATTAAGCAGGATTTCTCATGAAAAACGGCAGAATATGGAATATACGATTGTCGGAGACGGCCCAGAACGGTTGAAGGTTCAAAATGAGATTGAGCATTTCAAAACTGATTTTCTGAAAGTTAATTTTGCCGGTTTTGACGATCCTAAAAAATATTACGCAAACGCGGATTTATTCGCGTATGTTTCTGGTTTTGATAACATGCCGATTTCAATAATGGAAGCCATGGCGGCCGGTCTGCCGGTGGCCGCCAATCAAATCGGCGCCTTATCGGAGATAATCACCAACGGAGTTGACGGACTTTTGAGTCCGGATCCGGAAAACTATAAATATAACGTAATCAGACTACTTGAGGATTCGGATTTGCGCCAAAAATTAGGTCAGGCTGCCAGACAAAAAGTAAAAGAGAAGTTTGATTGGTCGGTGATTTTGCCGCAGTGGATTAATATTTACAGCGAGTTGTTGAAATAAATATGGCCAAATATTTTTTCCGGTTAGACGACATTTCGCCTAATATGAATTGGGAAAATTTTTATTGGCTACGCGAACTTTTTAAACGGCACGACGCAAAGCCTCTTTTGGCGGTAATTCCGGACAATCAGGACCCTGAATTGCTCAAATATCCAGGTAATCCCGATTTTTGGGGAATTATCAATGAACTTTACCATAGCGGCTGGGTAATCGCTCAGCATGGCTATCAGCATTTTTATAAAACTCGGGATGGGGGGATTTTGAATATTAATCTCCGCAGTGAATTCGCCGGTTTGGATTTTCAAACTCAAAACTACCAGATTGCCGCGGGTAAACAAATACTGAAAGAAAAAAGCGTTGATCCGAAAATTTTTGTGGCACCGTCTCATTCTTTTGATAAAAATACCTTAAAAACGCTTGCGCAAAACGGTTTTCATTATGTCAGCGATGGTATTGCTCTTTATCCATTCAAAAAACGGGGACTTGTATGGTTGCCGCAAATTTTTTGGCGACCTAGAAAATTTGCGGCAGGATTGATAACCATTGCTTTACATCCGAACACAATGAGTCGTGAAGACTTGACTAGTTTTCAAAATTTTATTGAAAAAAATAAAAGCAAAATCGGAGATTTCTCCGAACTGATGAGGTGGCATAAAAAATCGGGGATCTTTAAAAAATTTTTCACTTTTTTGGCCAATCAGGTGTTTAAAATCGTTTGGTGGGTGTTTTTTAAATTCAAAACTCAAAATGCAAAAGTCAAAAGTACAAGTTAAAAGTCAAAATTTTGAACTTTTTAATTTTGAATTGCAATTTTGCATTTTGAGTTTTGAGTTTTGAATTTACAATGAACTATCAAAACAAAAATTTAGAATATATAGATGCCGAAGCTTATGATAAACGCGGCGAGGCGTCTTTATTGGAAAAATACGTTTTAGATCTTTGGCAGCCGTTTTTAAAAAAAATTATCCGCAATTTAAGCATCGGCAAAACGGTTGTTGACTTAGGATGCGGCACTTGTGAATACACTCAAGCCGCCCAGGCGGCCAGAAAAATCTACGCCGTTGATATTTCAGAGTCGATGTTAAAAGTTTGCCGGCAGAAGTTGGGAAGATTCCCGCAGGCGGAAATCATTAATCTTCCAATAAAAGATTTTAATCTGACAGGCGAGTCGGCCGACTTGGTTATTACGATCGGTGTGTGGGAATATATTGATTCTCAAGAATTATTAGAAGCAATTAAAAAGATCACTCATCGCGGCAGTAAAATTATTATCGTTTTCCCGAACAGATACAACGGTTTTCATATAGAGCGTAGCATTGCGAAAGGAAAATGGTCTGGCTTGAGGCCCGGTTTTATCAGGAGAATTTTTAAAGAAGAATTTTTATTGTTGGATTCCGCCAGTTTCGCAAATGTTTGCTGGGCTCCTAAAAGTATACAATTTTTGGTCAGGCCGTTCTGGCAATTCGGAGACTGGCTCTGGTCTCCGTTTCAGAAATTTTTGCCGCTTGGCGTAAATATTTATTATTTATTTGAACGAAAATAAATTTTCTGTTATACTACAATACAGCGATGTATTGTAGTATATATTAAAAAAACAAAAATATGCCTCATATTTCAAAGAACAAACTTGACAATAAAACCTTTTTCAAAATTAATGAGCAATTATTTAAAGCCGTGAAGTATTTAAGACGAGAGGAAGAAGCAGCCCAGTTCCTTTCTGATTTGTTTACTAAAACAGAAAGGCTGATGTTCGCTAAAAGACTGGCAATTGTGGTTATGCTTGAGGCCGGATATCCATTTCGGGTAATCAGTGAAGCTTTGAAAGTCAGCGAATCTACTATTAGCGCAATGAGAGACAGGTTCGATCGAGGCGGCAATGGTTACCGATTGGTATTTGCCAAATTTAAGAGGGAAGAGTTTTGGCAAGAATTTTTTAAAGCAGTGGACAGTATTATATCGCCAAAATTTATGCCATTGATTACTGGCAGGGGTCGCTGGAGAAAGATTATTTCCATGAGATAAATACTACAATACAGCGATGTATTGTAGTATTTTGAAAGATATATGAACGTTTGTTTTATAGGAAAACATATTTATCCGGGGGATGTCTTTAGTAATGAACAGGATATGAAAACCTGGCGGTCTATGGCCGCTTATTTTGGCGAGCTTTTCGTTATTGCCCAGTCGCCGGATTTGTTTTTTCATCGCGCTAAAGAAAAAAATATCTGCGTCTATCTCGTCCCAAGATTATTTGGTTATTTTGGATTTATTTTATTTGCCGCCAAACTCGGATTTTTTTTGAATTTAAAATACAGCATTGACGTTTTTGACGCCTCAGAGGTGGCGGGGGGCGGCATAGCCGCAACATTTTTGAAATTCTTAACCGGACGGCTTTCGGTTATAGAAGTTCAGGGAGAGGTTTTCCGAAAACCGGAAAAACATCAGAATCTTAAAAGCTGGCTTTTGCAAAAAATCGGCAAATGGACGATGCAGCGTGCCGCGCGAATTAGGGTTATAAGCCGCGCTATTTATAATCAGGTTTTAGAGCGCGGAATTGATGAACGAAAAATCAGATTAGTTTCTTTGAGAGTTGATCTGGATAATTTTAATCCCGATAAATTTAAATTGTCAGAGAATCGGTCTCTGGTAGTAGGTTATGTCGGCAGATTAGTTGATGGCAAGGGGCTGGAAGATTTGCTTCAGGCAATATCAATTATCAAAGGTCAAATTTTCCCGACGCTTCGGTCGGGATCCTCGATTTTTCAACCGAATCAAAAAGATTTGGGAGAAATCGGGACAAATTTCAAATTATTGATTTTTGGGAGCGGACCGCTTGAAGAAAAGCTCAAAAAAATGGCTCAAAATCTCGGGATTTCAGATTTGATTGAATGGCGGGGGTTTGTGCCTTACGGCGGAGTGCCGGAGGCATTGTTGGGAATTGATGTCTTTGTCTATCCTTCCTGGCACGAAGGATTCGGCCGTTCAATTATGGAAGCGCTGGCTATGGAAAAAGCGGTAGTGGCAACCGAGGTCGGCGGCATTCCGGATTTGATTGAAGACGGCAAAACCGGCTTTTTAATTCCGCCGCATAACTCCGAACAGTTAGCCGTAAAAATAAAAGAGCTTCTATCAAATGAAGAACTGCGGAAAAAATTTGGTAAAGCCGGCCGCGAGTGGGTAAGCAAAAATTATGAATGGAATGCTGGCATTAAAAAATTTGCCAATTTATTTTTAGAACTAAAATGAGAATCGCAAGAATCATAGAATATTTTCCGCCCCATATCGGAGGAATGGAGGGTCACGGCCTGATTCTTTCGCTTGAACAGATTAAAAAAGGCCATGACATAGAAGTTTTTATCGGCTATGGCGGCGAATGGAAAACTAATTTTAAAGGTGTCCCGCCGAACTTTCCTATTTACACGGCGCCGTTTCAATTCCTACCGCTCTATAGTAAAATCAGGCGCATCTGGTTTAATTTTTGGGCCTATAATAAGGTTAAAAAAATTCATCAAAAAAATCCTTATGATATCATCCATCTCCATGGGGATTTCGTTGAGGCGCGCTTCGGAGGGAAACTTTCCAAAAAACTGGGCATTCCGGCCGTTTTAACTGTCCATGCTGGTTTAAACAAGAGGCTTTTAAAGCTAAAAAACGCGGATTACTTTAAAAATATAGCGAAAATAATCTGCGTCAGCGAAGAAATTGCCAACGATTTAAAAAGTATTGGTATTTCAGAAAGTAAACTCGCCATAATTTCAAGCGGGGTTTATTTAAAAGAATTCCCAAATGCCGATGAAAATAAAATTGCCGCACTGCGAGGTCAATATTCCAAGCCGATTATTATTTCAATCGGGGTTTTAAGGCAGGCGAAGGGGTTTAAATATTTAATTGAGGCCTTTAAAGCAATTAAGGAAAAAATCAGCGGAGCTACTTTAATTATAATAGGCGACGGCCCTGATAAAATTGAATTAGAAAAACAAGCCGGGAATATAAGCGGAATTCATTTTTTGGGCCGACAAGATCATGGTAAAATTATAGAATATCTTAAGGCGGCCGACATTTTTGTTTTAGCGTCTATTAGTACCGAAGGTGACCGAGAGGGGACTCCGACATCTATTATGGAAGCGATGGCGGCGGGATTGCCGGTTGTAGCCACAAAAGTCGGCGGCAATCCTTATCTGATAAAAGATGGCATTAACGGCATTTTGGTGGAGGAAAGAAGTAGCGGCGCCATGACTACTGCCATCAAAAAATTAATTGGAAATAAGGGACTGGTGGAAGCTGTGTCTAATAAAAATTTAGAAGATATAAAACAAAAAGATTGGCCCGATATCGCAAAGAAAATCAGCGATGTCTACCATGAAGTTAATTTCGACGGATAATTATGGGCGATTACATTAAAAACACCCTGCTTAGTTTTAGCCACTGGCCGCCATTTCGGTCATTGGCTCGCACGATTAATGTTTTGGTTTATTTCAATAAACCCGTTTCTGTTAGAGTCGGTCCTTATATTTTATACGCTAAGACCGTTGACCGTTTACTTGCTCTGTTTTTATTGAAATTCGGATTCGGCAGTTCATTCGAGAGAGAAATTTTTGAATCGCTTCTCAAGCCCGGCATACGCGTGGTCGATATAGGCGCGAATCTTGGCTATTACACTCTCATTGCCGCCAAAATTGTCGGGCCGGAAGGACGAGTTTATGCTTTTGAGCCGGAAGAAGAAAATTTTAATTTATTGACGCTTGCGGTCGAAAAAAGCGGCTATAAGAATATAAAACTATTCAAAAAAGCGGTTACAGAAAGATCGGGCAGAGGAACTTTATTTTTTTCCGAAGAACATCGTGGCGATCATCGCATTTTCGACAATGGTGAAAACAGAAAACGGGTGGCTATTGAAACGGCAAGTCTCGATGAAGCCATGGCTCACGAAGGAAAAATTGATGTTATTAAGATTGATATTGAAGGAGCCGAACCCGAAGTTCTTGGAGGCATGAAGAAAATTTTGGCGGACAATAAAGATATTAAAATTATGAGCGAATTCTATCCCGAGGGGATTTCCGAGGCGGGGACTGCGCCGCTCGATTTTCTAAAGCAATGGCACGAGTTGGGGTTTGAAATTTCGCTTATAGACGGGAAAGCGCGGCGTTTACGAAGATTTAGTCCAGAGGGCTTAATTAAGCGATTCAAGCATGGAGAATACGGAAATATTATTTTAAACAGATAATGTTTATTCCAAAATTGTCTAGCTTCGCCAGATCTTGCGGAGCGAGAAAAATTAGCGTGTTCTGGCGATGGTGGCTTTTAGCCGCAATCGTTTATCTTTCTATTTCTATTTTAATTGCCTGGCACTACGGATTTCAATTTTTTATTTCTCATCAAGACGATTCTGCTACCCAGGTCTTAATGGCTAAAAACCTTATAAGTTATGGAACTTTTTCATTGGACGGCGATCCATCATCTATAGTAAAGACACCGATTCCACCTCTTAATCCGACTAACTTCCTAACCCCGGGTTATTCTTTCTGGCTCGTTTTTATTTATATTATTTTTAAGTCTTTTACGCCGGCGATTTTCATCGGCGCGTTGATCTTTGCTTTTTCAGTTCCTTTGACTTATTTCATAGCAAAAGAGGTTGTAGATAATGAGAAAATCGCTTTTTGGTCTTCTATTCTATTTATGTTAGAGCCTTTATCAATTTATCATTCAGGAATTTTACAGACCGAACAGTTATTTGTGCCGATTTTTTTGGCGGGTATTTATTTGTTTATAAGGTATTTACGAGCCAATAACAAAAAATTTTTATATTGTTCTTTATTTGTTTTTTCGGCGTCAGTCTTAGTAAGACCTATTATTTTCTATTTTTTGCCGGTTTTAATTTTAATAATCGCTATTCATGAATCTGGAATGTCTTGGAAAAATTCCATAATTTGCACCTTAGCGTCATTATTGTTAGCTTATTCTGTGGTCGGCCTATGGTTAGTCAGAAATAAGATAGTTTTAAATACTTGGCAAATTTCAAGCAATCAAGGCGCCGTTTTGTACGCCCATCATTACGTGCTTTTAAGCCGCTATTTAAATATTCCTGAACAAGGAGACGTTATAAGCCTTAATCCCGATCCGTTGTCCGTAGAATACAATAACGCGCTTAAAAAAGTTGCCATCGGAGAAATCTCAAAATACAAATCGGACTATTTAAAAATGTATTCGGCTTACCTGCCTTTATTTTTCGTGAGCAACGGTTATAATAAGTTAATAAGCCGCTTTGTCGGCATTGCCGATTTTGATACCAAGTTCAGGAATGATTTAGTTATAAATTTTTTGCGCGGAGACGTTCTAGGCGCCTTTAAACTGCTTTTAAAAACGCCAACGCCGGTCTTTGGTTTTTTAATCGGCCTGGCTATATGGATAATTATATCTTTATTCGCGCTTGTTGGTTTTTGGAATTTAATTTTTACAAGCAAGGGCACCCGTAGATTAATAATTGTTATTTTAGGTTTTTTATTAATTTATTTTGCGGCGGTATCCACTCCATTTATAGTAGCTCGTTACCGTTTGCCGATCAATTCATTTATTTTTATTTTCGCCATGATCGGATTTTATTTTCTAAAGGATAAATTAAGACAATGGATATAAGCAAAAAAACTTTCGTTTTGGCAGTTATAGGGTTGATTTTATTGAGGATTTTGTTGGTTGTTTTTTTATTTAACAATGTTCCATTTACCGATATGCAGTCGAATTGGCGGCCGAATTTTACCGCGTCTTACCAGCCCGATGAATACGTGTTTTTTATATTTGGAAAGTCATTTGCCGATTTCAAGCCGGCTAAGAGTATTATATACATGGGGTACGCGATGTTTCTGGCGCCTTTCATATATTTTACGGGTGCTACCGATCCGTTGATGATAGCCAAGCCCATTGCCATAGCTCAAGGCATTGTGCTCTTTGCTTTGGCGATAATTTTGATTGTTTTTTTGGGGCAGTATTTCTTTAAGAACAGAAAGATGTCTTTAATAAGCGCGGCATTGTTTGTCATCTATCCTTATTTAATGTACGGCCTATGGAGTCTTATTGGCCATACTAATGCCATCCCCACGTTCCATTATCAAATGTGGATTTTTACCATGTCCGATTATTTGTCGGCTTTTTTAGTGATTCTGGCATTTTGGCTGTTTATAAAATTTATTGACCGATTGGGTGATGGAGGAAGGAGTTTGTGGTGGCGAGCTATCGCGGCGGGCGCCGTAGCGAGTGCCGCGGCGCTGGTCAGGCCGCCTAATTTAATAATTCTGGTATTGTTTTTCGTTTATATTATGTATCTTAGGCGGTATAAATCAGCTATTGTTCTTGGCTTATCCGGTTTTGTCGCGTATCTGCCCCAATTAATATATAACACTTACTTTTTTAAACGGCCGTGGATTTACGGCAATATAGTTTTGGGATCGGGTTTGCCTCAAGGCGGGTCGTTTCTCGGCCATTGGAATAATCCGGCTAACTTTTGGCTTAACTTCAAGCATTTTTCGCCTAATCATTACTTTCTGCTTTTTCTGATTGCCGCGTCGGTTATGTTATTTGTTTTTATTTTTGGTTTGCGTTATTTGTCTAAAACAAACAACAGCCGCGCCGCCATCTTTTCCTCTTGGTTTTTATTTTACTGGCTTTTTTACGGACAATTCAGCGGTTCTATGAGCCAGTTGCGATACTTTCTCCCGGCCGTGCCCGTCTTTATTTACTTTTTTGTCGGAAGCGTGTTATATCTATATGGGAAATTAAGATCGAAGGATATCTAAAAATGTATAATGGGAAATTAGTTTCGGTGGTTTTTTCCACCTATAAAGAAAAAAATTCGGTCAGACAGGCCATAGAAAGCTTCTTTAATACCGGATTTGTCGATGAGGTTGTGGTGGTCAATAATAACGCCGAACCGGGGACCGAAGAAGAAGTGGGAAGAACCAATGCCCGCATGGTTCATGAGAAAAGGCAGGGCTACGGCTATGCCTTTCAGAAAGGCATGGAAGAGGCAAAAGGCGATTATGTCATTCTTTGTGAACCGGATGGCACCTACACCGGCCGAGATCTCGAGCGATTTTTAATTTTTGCCAGAGACGGATTTGACGCCGTTTTGGGCTCGCGAACGGGCCAAAGTACCCGTATTTCCGGAGCCGACATGGATTTCTTGAGAAAGTTTGCCAATGTTTTTGAGGCGAAAACTATTGAATATTTATTCAACACTAATTCACTGTCCGATATCGGTTGTACGTATAAACTTTTTACAAAAATGGCGCTGAAAAAAATAGCGCCTTTATGGCGGACTCGGAATTCACTTTTTGCCACCGAGCTCACCCTTTTGGTAGCAAGCCAAAATCTGCATTTCATTGAGATCCCGGTTACGTTTAGAGAGCGGGTTGGCATATCCACCTTTGTGAGCACTTTCGCGAAAATGGCCAAATGGGGCATAAGAATTTATATATTTATTTTTGCTTTTTGGCTTAAATGGATTTTTAAACGCTGACGCTACCATGTCTTGCCCTATTTGCAAGAATCAAGACAGCAGATTGATACACGGGTCTTTCTTTCCAAAATTTCATCAATGTGAAGTTTGTACCGGCTATTTTATTTATGAACAGCCCCCGCCGGTTTATTCCGAGGAATATTTCCGGCTAAAAAATCAGAATTCATTTTTGGGTTTATTAACAAAACTAATAAGCGCTTTTTTTTTGCGCTTGCGCGTTCATAAAGTAAAAACTCTTTTGAAAGACAATACTAATGCAGTAATTCTGGATTATGGTTGCGGTCCCGGCTATTTTATCAAATATGCCGCTAAAAAAGGATTCAGCAATATAGCGGGTTTTGAACCTTCAAGGGCCGCCCTAGGGCTGGCCGAGCAAAATTCGCTTCCTGTTTATGATAAATTGCGTGAAGTTCCGGGGGGATATGATCTTATGACATTCTGGGGCAGTCTGGAACACACTGACAATCCCTCGGAAGTCATGGAAAATTGCCGAGATTATTTAAAAAATGGCGGCCGCGTATTAATCGCTTTGCAAAATGCCGACAGTTGGGAAGCGGCTTTAGCCAAAGAAAAATGGTTTCATTATGATTATCCATTCCATCGTATTCAATTTACACCCAAAGCTCTGGCTATAATACTTCATCAATCCGGCTTTAGCGTTAAGTCCGTTGATTTTTTTTATCCGGAGTATGCCTTGTCAGGATTGGCGCAGACTTTTTTGAATTTATTACTACCCAAGAACGTATTTTATACTCTTGTCAGCAATAGACGGGCGGAAATTAACAACAGCAAAGCAATCTTAATCGGTTTCGTCTCTTTGGCGGCGCTTTTTTTGTTTTCCCCGTTTTTAATAATGTTTTTCCTAGCCGCGGTTATTTTCAAAAAAACCGGCGCTATGGTTTTTGTCGCCGAAAAAGTGTAATTTTGTCTTCTTGCGCGATTAGACAAAATATTATATTCTAGTCAAGTAATCAATTTTTAAGGTAATTCACAAATATGCCTGAACAACTTTACGACAAATATTTCGAAACACGCTTTCCGAATTTTAAATACCGAGACAAAATGTGGCGTCCGGTGGCGCGGTATTTGCAAGAAAAATATATACCGGAAGACAGCGTAATATTGGATTTAGGCGCGGGTTATTGCAACTTTATCAATCATGTTATCGGCAAAGAAAGGCACGCGAGCGATATTTCTAATATTATTAAGAAATATGCCGCGCCGGGCGTCATTACTCATATACAAAATTGCACAAACTTAAACGATATGCCAGACAATAAGTTTGACATAGTTTTCGAGAGCAATTTGTTGGAGCATCTGGAACTTAACGATGTTGAAAAGACGCTGACAGAGGTTAGGCGGGTCCTCAAACCGGGCGGCCGATTTATAGCAATGCAGCCTAATTTCATTTATTTGTGCCGGAATTATTTTAATGATTATACCCATCGTCAGGTGTTTGATCATATCAGTTTTCCGGATTTACTATCCAACTATGGTTTTGAAGTGGAAAAAATCGAGCCAAAGTTTCTGCCAGCCACCTTTAAGCAAAGACTGCCAAGAATTCCTTTTTTGGTAAAACTTTATCTGCGTTCGCCGTGGCGGCCCGGCGGAAAACAAATGCTGGCGGTGTCAAAAAAACCCCATGTTCAAAACTAATACTAAATGCAGAATATGTAAGAGCGACAGGCTATCCCTTTTTTTTGATCTTGGCGAGACGGCGTTGGCTAATTCTTTTCTGAAAGAAGAAGATCTGGATAAACCCGAACCAAAATACCCGTTGCGGGTATTTTTCTGCGAGAACTGCGGCCTTAGCCAATTGATTGATGTGGTCAGTCCCGAAGTGATGTTTAAAGATTACGTTTATTTTTCTTCCGGGATGCCCGCTTTGTCCGAACACTTCAAAAAATACGCCGAAGAGATTATCGGTGATTTTACGGCGTCAAAAGACGATTTAATCGTTGAAATCGGCAGTAATGACGGTATTTTATTGGGCGCTATCAAAATTATGGGTCGCCGAGTTCTTGGCGTGGATCCGGCAGTTAATATTGTCAAAGTTGCCAACGAAAGGGGAGTGGAAACCATGGCGGAATTTTTTAGCGAGAAACTGGCCGGCGAGATTGTCGCAAAATATGGTCACGCTAAAGTTATGATCGGCAACAATGTGGTAGCGCATATCAACGATCATCATGATTTAGTTAAGGGAGCGAAGGCGCTTTTGGCCGATGACGGCGTGTTTGTTTTTGAAGCGCCGCATCTTGTTGATATGTTTGAAAATTACACATTTGACACCATTTATCACGAGCATCTTTCGTATTTGTCGGTAAGGCCCTTGGTTAAACTTTTTGATCAGTTTGGGATGGAAATATTTGACGTTAAAACACATCCGGTCCAGGGCAATTCGCTAAGGGTGTACGCGGGAAAAATCGGCAAACACGCGGTGACCGGCAGAGTGGCGGAGTTTTCCCAAAAAGAACAAGAGTTGGGTCTCGATAATTTATCCGCGTATCTTAAATTGGCAAACGACATAGATCAAATGAAAAAAACACTGCTGAAGCTTTTGGGCGATCTGAAAAATCAGGGAAAGAGAATCGCGGCTTACGGCGCGCCGGCTAAGGGCAATACTTTATTAAGTTACTTTGGGATCGGCCCGGAAGTTATAGATTATGCGACCGAGGCTTTGCCGTCCAAAATCGGATTATATACTCCGGGCACCCACATCCCTGTTATTGATATTGAACAGGCCCGGAAAAATCCACCCGATTATTATTTGCTTTTAGCGTGGAATTATAAAGATATTGTTCTAAAAAAAGAAGAAAGCTTCAGAAATAATGGCGGCAAGTTCATCATGCCGGTAGGCAAAATAGAAGTGTTGTAAATTTATGGCGAGTTCAATTCCGACTTATAAAAACGTTTTAATTTGTGGCGGTAGCGGATTTATCGGGTCAAATTTTATCCGCTATTTTTACAATAAATACCCCGCTTGCAAAATTTTTAATCTGGATTTATTGACTTATGCCGGCAATATCGAAAATCTTTCGGACATTGAACACTTGGAAGCAGGGCGCGATTCTTTCGTGAGAAGATACCAATTTATTCGCGGCGATATTTGTGATAGCAAACTTCTGTCGGATATTTTTGAAAAGCATAAATTTGATTTGGTAGTTAATTTTGCCGCGGAAAGCCACGTTGACAGATCTCTTGTGAACGCTTTTGATTTCGTAAGGACTAATATAGAAGGCGTCAGGTCGCTGATCGAGGCGACAAGAAAATATCAAACGGAACGATTTGTTCAAATTTCCACGGATGAAATTTATGGTTCGGTAACAGACGGTTTTTCAACGGAAGACGCGCCGTTGCGGCCGTCTAATCCTTACGCGGCATCCAAAGCGGGCGCCGATTTGCTTGTTCAGGCGTATATCAGGACTCATAAAGTATCCGCGGTAATTGTCAGGGGTTCGAATAATTTCGGCCCCTATCAATATCCGGAAAAATTAATACCATTGGCCATTTCTAATATTATTGAAGGGGAAAGGATTCCTGTTCACGGATCCGGCCTCCATATCCGTTCCTGGCTTCACGTTGACGATTTTTGTTCCGCCATTGACCTCATTGCCCATAAAGCCGCCGATTACAGCGTATATAATGTTTCCGGAGAGCAAAAAACCAATCTTCAAATTTTGGAATTATTAGCTCCTCATTTCAAAGGAGGGATTGAATATCATAAAGAGCACATTAATGATCGGCCCGGCGCGGATATTCGCTATGCCCCCGACTCTGATAAACTGAAAAACGATTTAGGGTGGCGACCGAAACATAGTTTGGAAGACAGTATAGCTAAAGTAGTGCAGTGGTATGCCGATAATCAAGATTGGTGGCGGAAAATTAAATCTAAAAAAGAATTTTTGGATCATTACAGTAAACAATCGAAAGCCGAATATTATTAAACCTAAATCCCTTTAATTGGGTTTTTATGAACGGAATTAAAAAAGTATTAGTTACCGGAGGCGCCGGCTATGTCGGTAGTGTTGTTGTCCGAAAACTTTTGGGAAAGGGTTATGGGGTGCGAATTTTGGACAGGCTGATATTCGGCGCTGATCCCATTAAGGACATTAAGGACAATATTGAATTGATTAAGGCGGATATACGATATGCGGATTCGTCGGTTTTTGACGGCATTGACGCGGTGATACATCTGGCGGGATTTTCTACTGACCCGATTGCGCAATACGATCCTCGGCTTACCGATATGATAAATCATATTGCCACCGAACATTTGGCAAAACTCGCGAAAACTATGGGCGTTAAAAGGTTTGTTTATGCTTCGAGCTGTTCGATTTATTTTACTTTAAACATGCCTCTCGAGCCGCCGCTTTATAAAGAATACGATCCGGTCAATCCCATTTCTGCCTACGCCTTGAGTAAACGTTGTTCGGAGCAGGCGCTTTGCGGCATGATCGACGAAGATTTTCAACCGACAATATTCCGCAAGGGGACTTTTTATGGTTATTCACCCCGAATGCGTTATGATCTGGTTTTTAACTCTTTTGTAAAGGACGCTTTTTATAAAAGAATGCTTACGGTTGATGCCAATGGCGATATTTGGCGGCCCATGATTGATATTCAAGATGCGTGCGAAACCTACGTCCAAGCCCTTGAATTACCGCTCGAAAAAGTCGGAGGCAAAATTTTTAATATTGCAGATCAGAATTGGAGTATCGGCAATTTAGCCCGCGAAATTCAGAGAATTCTCAAAGAAAAAAAGGGGATAAAAATAGAACTTAACATAAGGCCGCCGATGCTTACCCGCAATTATAAAGCAGACACGGCATTTTTTAAGGAAACTTTTAATTTCAAACCGAGGCGGACTCTTGAGGCGGCTTTATTTGAAATTTGGGATCATATTGAAAATGAGCCGGGCCATAACCCGCATGACGATATCCATTATGGCGATCGCTGGTACAAAAAATTTCTTGAAACTCCCGATGGGGCCGAATTCAAAAAATACACATAATGTCTTATGAAAAAGATCCTCATAATCGGCTCGACCGGCCAGCTAGCTTTTGACCTTATTAGAGTTTTAAAGGGTAGCTACAAGATAATTCCCGTTGCCAGAAATGATTTTGACGTGGTTGACAGTTTGGGCGCTGAAAAATTCATAAAAAGTCACAAGCCGGATATTGTTATTAATGCCGCGGCTTACCATAAAACCGAAGAGTGCGAGTTAAATCCCGAAAAAAGTTTTCAGGTCAACGCGATCGGCGCTTACAATGTAGCGAGGGCGGCTAACGAAATAAATGCCCGGATTATTTTTTTTAGCACCGATTATGTTTTTGACGGCAATAAAAAATTTTTTACCGAAAACGACGCGCCCAAACCTCTGAACATTTGGGGCGCCTCCAGATTGGCGGGCGAAATACTCGTAAGAATAGCCAATCCAAATCATTATATTATAAGAACCAGCTGGCTTTTTGGCGTCCATCGCTCAAGTAAAGGCCATAATTTCGTTTCCTTGATGCTGGAAAAGGCGAGGGCGGGGAATCCGATCAAAGTCGTCAATGATCAATTTGGCTCTCCGACTTATGCTTATGATTTAGCCCTTAAGGTCAAAGAATTGATATCTAAGAGGGCGCTTTCGGGAATTTATCATATTACAAATAGCGGTTCATGTTCTTGGTATGAATTTGCCAAAAAAATTTTCGAATTGACTAAAGTCAAAATCCGCCTTGTCGCGGTTAGTTCTCGGGAGTTTCCTTCCTTGCTTAAAAGGCCGACGTACTCTGTCCTAAAAAATCAGAATTTAAAGAAAGTCGGCATTGAAAACCTAAGGCCCTGGGAAAAAGCTTTGTCCGCTTACCTTGGCGAAAGTAGATTATTAAATATTAAGTAAAAGTTTTATGCCTCAATTTTACGAATACAGAACGCATTCAGACCATCGGCGAAGCGGTTCTTACGATATTATCCCCGGCATGGATAGCGATTTTAATTTTACCAAACATCCGGCCGGCATTATTCCCGAAGAACTTCATATGCATAAAAGGCAAACCGATTATTTCGCGATAGCGCAGGGAAAGGTAATGTTCCGTCTTGCCTATGAGGACGGACGGCCGGAAGAAAAAATCATCCTTTCCGATGATGACCATAAAACGTTGATAATCCCACCGGGCGTCTGGCATGGCTACACGGCGCTTGAGCCGTCAATTATGATTTTTTATTTAAGCCATAAGTTCGATCCCTCTGACGAATTTAGGCGTAAAACCGACTTTGCGGAATGGCAGATCGGGGGTTTTCTAAAATAGTGATGGATTTTATAAAGACCCACAAATTAGAGATATTTGGGCTTGCGGCTATTTTACTTATAGCCAGCTTTTTCTATTTTTATCAAATAACGCAAAAGGGATTTTTTTATTATGACGAGGCGTTTTACATGCTCAACGCCAATACGTACGCTAAAATGCCGCGGCTCATCTTGGACTATGCGACAGGCACTGATAGTTTACAAAATCTGACAACCAAGTATCTGCCGGGAGTTATCTTTTTTCAAACAACCATTAAACCAGCTTATATTTTATTAAATACTCTGGGAATAAGCATTTTTGGACATCATGATTTTTCAGCGTTTATTGTTAACGGCTTAGTAAGCTTGGGCGCTTTAATAGTTTTATATTTTATTGCCCAGCGCGTTACCGCTAGCCCCGCTAAGTCGTTTCTCGTCGCCCTTTTCTTCACGGTTTCCGGTTACCAGATTTTTTATGCCAGAAGCGGAAGACCCACGCCGCTGGCGGGTTTATTCATGCTTTTGGGCGCGCTTTTTTATATAAAAAGTCTGAATAGCGACGGCCGTATTATTGATTCTAAAATGCGGTGGGTCTTATTGGCAAGCGGTTTTTTTTGGTCGCTGATGTTCATGTCGCATTACAATACGTTTTTGATTTTATTTTCTGTGGGCATCTTTGAGATTTTTTTGTTTATTAAAAATAAATCCACGAAAATACTGTTTTGGCGCGTCATATATTTACTGGTCCCCTTTATTGGTGCCCTTGTTTTTATCCAAACTCTGACATTGTTAAGGGATTATCTCCTGGTGAAAGCCGGTTATCCTCGTGGCGTTGAGTCTTACTTTTCTGAACTTCGTTCTTTAGTCACCGAATTGATAGGGATTCAGGCGAAAGAAAAGCGAAATTATTGGTTTTATATCTCAATGATTAAGACGCTTAATGGTTGGCCATATTTAATTTTATTTTTGATCAGTCCGCTGATATTTTTTTACAAAAAATGGTATTTAAATCTTCCGTTAGCTTTTATATTTTTTATTACATTCAGTGTCATCGCGCTTGCAAGCATGGGCGGCCTTACACTTACCAGAAATATCGCTTCGGTTGCCGGTTTTATGAGTTTAGTAGTCGCGTTGGTGTTTTTTGAGATATTACATTTTTTCAAAGGCGGATACCGGACAATCGGTTTTTTAATTTTTTCAATAATTTTATTTTCGCAAATTCAAATAAACTGGGAAGTCATAAATCTTAAGAGTGGTTTTAAAAAAGCGGCGCAATTTTTAGCAGCCCAGGATTTACCCACAGAAGACATCTATGCCCAAGCTTGGCCAATCTTTGCGTTTTATTTGGATAGAAAAGTGCAGATTATTGACAGGAACCCGGAAACAATTCATTACGTTGCCGATTGGGGCGCGGAAAACCCGCTTTACTCTAAGGCGGTCGCCCAAGGCAATCTTTTAGCATCATTTGATAACCCAATGGTTAATTTTTTGGCTGTCCGAAGCGAGGTGACGCTTAGGGCGCCGTCTATGCTCGAATCCGACAAAATAAAAATCTATAAAGTCAAAATGCGTTAAACTCTCGACAGCTTTAGTTTATGAGAATTCTTGTTATTACTCAAAAATACGATATTAACGATTCTAATCTCGGTGTTTTTGTCGATTGGTGGGATAGGTTGGCGCAGAGAGTCGAGCGGGTTTATGTTTTAGCGCTTGAAAAACGATCAGAGTCAAACACTGGCAATATTCAAGTTGAAAGCATGGGTAAAGAAAAAGGAGCGAAATTCGCAGGTAAATTTTTGGGATTTTATAAAGGTTTTTTTAAGCTGATAGGTGGGAGCGACGCGATTTTGGTTCACATGATCCCCAAATACGTTATCCTGGCCGCCCCAATAGCGTTTATATTACGAAAACCAATTTATATGTGGTATACGGGGGTTTCGGTTCATTGGCAGTTACGACTCGCTGTTATTTTCTGCAGAAAAGTATTCACGGCCCACGAGGCGGCGATGCGTATAAATACGCCGAAACGGATTGTTACGGGGCATGGAATAGATGTAAGTAAATTCAAAATTCAAAATTCAAAATTCAAAATTAATGAACCAATTACTATTATTTCTGTGGGGAGGATAACGCCTTCAAAAGGGCATGATTTGATTATCCGAGTGGCGGCAGATTTAATAAAAGCCGGCTACGACCTTAAGCTGAAGCTAGTTGGAGGCATGATTCAGGAGTATCATCGAGAATATGCCGATTCTCTAAAAAAACTGGCCGCGGAGCTCGGAATCAATGATCGCGTGGAATTTGCGGGCGCCATTCCTTATGGCGAGATGCCGCAAAGTTTTGATAATGCGGAAATTTTGATTAACGCCGTGCCTTTCGGCGGCTTAGACAAGGTAGTATTGGAAGCAATGGCCTCAGGCGTTATTCCCTTGACTTCCAACGGAGCTTTTTTAACGGTATTTCCGGAAGCCATAGGGCGCGATCTTATTTTCAAAGCGGGGGGCATAGACGATTTAAAAAATAAACTTAAAGAAATTTTGGATCGGGCTTTATTTAAAAATGAAAATTTGCGCCATGAATTGAGAAATATAGTTATCCAAAATCACAATATTAATCATTTAATAGACCGTATCGTGTCCGAAATAAAATGAATCCCACGCATAACTTACACCTGATTTATATCGCTAACTCTCGTATCCCGACTACTAAAGCGCACGGTTTTCAGATAATGAAAATGTGCGAGGCGTTTTCGCGCGCCGGCGCCGATGTTGAGCTTTGGATACCGCGGCGTTTTAATCCGATAAAAGATTTGCCGTTTCGTTACTATGATATGCGCGAGGTCTTCGATATAAAAAAGCTCCCGGTTTTGGATTTAATACCTCTTTCAAAAGTCTTGGGTCCCATTGCCAACATGGTAGAGTCAGTATCGTTCGCGTTTTTTGTTTTACTTCGACTTTCGAAAACCCATGTCGACTTAATTTATTCCCGTGACCAGTTTGTCCTGTGGTTCTTGAGCTTTTTTAAAAATAATATTGTTCATGAAGTTCACAGTTTCCCGCGTAATCCCCGGGTTTATAAGAGAATTTGGCTTCGGGCGCGCAAAATTGTGACTATAACTCAGGGCCTTAAAGATCTTATCGCAAGACAGGGGATAGACGCCGCCAAGATTATTGTGGCGCCAGATGGCGTTGACATTGAACTGTTTAACTTAATCTGCCAAAGCAAGGAAGAGTTAAGATTAGAACTAAATTTGTCTAAAGAAGAATTTTTTGTCGGCTATGTCGGTAAATTTAAAACTCTTGGAATGGAAAAAGGTATTCATACTATGATTGAATCGCTTGCTTTGTTGGGGAGAGATATTAAAATGGTTTTTGTGGGAGGCGAAGAAAATGAAATTAAGGAATACAAAGCTTTAGCGAGCAGATTTAATGTTTTGCCGAGGTGTGTTTTTATCGGCTATCAACCATACTCGAAAGCGGTAAGATACATAAAAGCCATGGACGTGCTTGCCATTCCTTTTCCAGACAGGCCTCACTATGCTTTTTACGCTTCTCCGCTAAAGCTTTTTGAGTATATGGCTTCCGGCAGACCGATTATTGCTTCGGACTTGCCGGCGCTTCGCGAGATTCTCAATGAAAAGAATGGTCTATTCTTCAGACCCGAAAGCGCCGAGGATTTTGCCAAAGCCATTAGAATGCTCAAAGCGAGCAATATGCTCGGTTATCATTTAAGCCAGCAGGCTTTGGCTGATGTTAAAAACTATACTTGGAAGTGCCGAGCGGGCAAAATCTTAGATTTTATCGGTAACAAAATATGACAGTCCTTTATTTTGGTTTTTACGACCCTTTGTTTACGACTAATAAAGTTTTGATAAATGGCCTGCGGCAGAATGGCGTTTTAGTTCTTGAGTGTTACGATCATTCGCCGGGGTTAAAAAAATTTCTGAAACTTTTTTTTAAACACTGGAAATTGAGAAATGAGTACGACGCGATGATTATTGGTTTTGCCGGCCAGCTGGCGGTTCCTTTTGCTAAAATTATAACTCGAAAACCGGTCATTTTTTCCGGACAGGTATCGCTTTACGATGCCAATGTGCTGGACAGGCAAGTTGTTAAAGCGAGAAGTTTAAAATCATTTTATTACTGGCTCTTAGATTGGTTCGCGGTGCGTTTGGCCGACAGAGTTATAATGGCCACTCAAAGCAATATAGATCATTTTTCAAAAAAATTGGGCGTAAAAAAGGAAAAATACCGGCGAATATTTAACGGAGCCGAAGATGATATTTTCCGTCCCCTTGAGAGCGTCAAAACAGAAAAAGACTTTTTAGTTTCGTTTCACGGAACGTTTATACCGCTGCACGGCGTGGAATTTATAGCCAGAGCCGCGAAAATTCTGGAATCCGAGGGAATTCGTTTTTTGATCGTCGGCCGCGGCCAAGAGAAGAAAAAGGTTCTCGATATATCGCAGCGTCTTCAGCTTAAGAACATAGAGTTTATCGATTTTATGCCGAAAAACGAGCTGGTCTTTAAGCTTGCCGGCTCTGACGCGTGTCTGGGCACTTTTGGCGGGAATGCCAGGGCTCAACGGGAAATAGCTCATAAAATTTTTGAGTGCCTGGCAATGAGAAAACCCCTAATTACCGCGGATACGCCGGCAATAAGAGAGCTGTTTGGTGAGGAAGAACTACTACTGGTGAAAGCGGCTAATCCGGAATCTTTGGTGGAAGGAATATTAAAACTAAAGAACGATCCAGTTTTACGCGCTCGTTTGGCGAAAAATGGTTATCATAAATTTATGAAATCTGCCTCGTGTAAAGTTTTAGGCGGGGAGTTTAAGAAAGTAATTGAAGAGCTAATCCGGATATAAAATGAAAAATTTTATTGTCATCCCTACATATAATGAAAAAGAAAACATAAGTTTATTAGTTGAGCAGATTTTTTCTTTAATTCCCGATATAAATATTTTGGTGGTTGATGACAATTCGCCTGATGGTACGGCAGAAGCGATTAGCGAGCTAATGCCGCGATATCCCAACCTCGCGCTTTTGAAGAGACCAAAAAAAGAGGGTCTTGGCGGAGCTTACATTCAAGCGTTCAGGCAACTACTATCCGATTCGGAGATAGAAAATTTAATTATGATGGATGCCGATTTTTCCCATAGTTCCAAATATCTGCCCCGGATGCTTGAAGAAATAAAGAATTACGATTTGGTTATCGGCTCGCGTTACATAAAAGGCGGAGGGATTACCCATTGGGAGCTTTGGCGGAGATTATTAAGCTGGGGAGGTAATTTTTACGTTCAATTATTGCTTGGTTGGGGGATCCATGACTGGTCCTCCGGTTACAACTGCATAAGGGCGTCGGTTTTGAGAAAGGTGGATTTAGATAAAATTGAGTTTTCCGGTTACGCCTTCATAAGCAGTCTTAAATATTTTCTAATAAAAGCCGGCGCGCGCGTTAAAGAAACTCCGATAATTTTTGAAGAAAGAAGAGGGGGTAGGTCCAAAATGTCCGGCAATATCATTAGCGAGGGGATTTTAGCACCATGGAAACTCTTATTTACAAAGTGAAATCACACTGTGCGGCAATAATTTTGGCAATCCTTCTTGGGGTTCTGATAATTATCCCCTTTTTTTATTTTAAGACACAACTCGGTCCAACCTTCCAAGGTATTTGGCCGAGTGTCGTGGACGACGAATCGTTTTATCTGTCTAGAATTAAAGATGTGATCGATGGTCATCCATTTTTAAGCAACGCGTATTTAGCCGAACACAAAGAGGGATTACCCCAGCAGTTATTTTTGGCCGAGAATATTTTGGCCTGGCCTTTAGAGTTATTGGGCGTTGATGTTAATAGCGGACACTTGATTTATAACTTTTTAATGCCCGCTATCGCATTTATTCTATCGTATGTAATTTTATATTTGATTGTTGGGTCGCGTCTTTGGTCAGCGATTGGCTCGTCTTTTCTTTTTTTCGGCTTATTTTTACTGTCTTTTATTAGGCCGGTAAGCCCGCAATTTAATTTTATTTTCTGGCTTACTCAATTAATTTTTCTCTGGCTTTTAGTTAATAATCCGAATATCAAAACTAATCCGAATTCGGAATATTCGGATAAAATTCGTATATTCGGATTACTAGGCGCTAATATAATAAACTTTGGATTGCTCTTCTACATCTATCCCTATTACTGGACTTTTTATCTGATACTTTTTGGATTTTTAGCAATATCCTATTTTTGGAAAGAAAGAACGCTGTCATATAAAATCTTAATGATTGTCGTCGGCGGCTTAATTCTAGCTGTTCCTTATTTTTATTTTAATTATCTCGCAACAAAATTACCATACTATATGGAAACACTTACTCGGTTGCAGATGATTTATACCCGATTTCCTTCGGGGTTGAGAATTATGGCCTGGAGTTTTCCGGTTTTAGCGCTGATTCTGGTTTCATCTTGGCGAAAAATTATTTCTACCGATGTCAAAACGATATTTTTTGCCGCGGGAGTTTTATCGAGTATTATCGCCGTAAACCAGCATATTATAACCGGCAGAAATTTTGAGTTTTCAAGCCATTACAGCATGGGCGCGATATTTTTCGCGGTTTTTGCACTGGCTTACTTATTTAGCCATCTTAATCCGAATAAATCAGATTATCATCCTAATACTCCGAATGATAAAAAATTCGGGTTATTCGGATACATTCGTATATTCGGATTATTGATAATTGCCATTGTTGTCATTTTTAGCCTTTCCGGTTACTTGAAACGAATTCTTTTTATTGGCGAAAATCATGTTTACTATCAAAACTATGCGCCGGTTTTTGATTGGCTGAACAAAAATACCCCCAAAGATTCTGTCGTTTATGCAAATATCGAAATATCGCGGCTAATTCCAGTTTATACCGCAAACAACGTTTACTATGTCAGGGAGGCCAATTTATTTTTTATTTCGGATGATGAAGTTCTAAACCGGTTTATTTTAAATAATTTCTTTGAAAAGTTTGATAAGGGTTTTGTTACAGAAAACGTCCGTTCGATTTATGGCGTTAGATATATAGATATTTATGGTCACGCCGTTCAGGGCAACAAGTTAAGGCGTCTTCTGGGCTTAAATTTGGAGCCGGAAATCTATTTGCCGGAAGAAGCTATCGCGAAGGCGATAGCCAGGGCTGACGAACTGCAGGAAGGCGATTTTTTGGAAGAATTAAAACGATTCAGGGTTGATTATCTTGTCTGGGATAAAACCAAAAATCCGAATTGGGAAATTGGACAACGTTATTTTAAAAAAGTCTTTGAAATCGATCATTTCAAAATTTTTGATGTAAGATGATAATATGGATGCTTTAAATAAAATTATTAAATCGAGATACTTTTATTTATATTTATTAGCGGCTCTTAATCTTCTGGTGGCTTATTTTTATGTTCAGAAGCCTTTTCAGAATTATAGTGATTCCTATATCTATTATGACGCGATGACATATCTGCGGGGCGATGAAACCGCTGCCAGCCCCATTGTCTTCAATATGATATTGCGCGCTCCTTTCATGCTGTATCTCACGTTGTTTTTCAACTATTTTATCGATAGCCTGCCTTGGAGCATGATGGTTATAAATATCATATTCTACATCTTAATAATTTATATTTTTTATCAGATTGTTTTTGAAATTTATAAAGATCATAAAACCGCGGCGCTAAGTTCGGTGTTGTTATTCTCGAATTATATTATGTTCAGCTATGGCACCGCTTTTTTAATTGACATGGGGGGCTGGTTTTTCTTCATTT
>Ga0209542_10000738_pt1 | contig 78847 bp, 64 predicted proteins | sample RifCSPhighO2_01_FD_184028 | JGI IMG/M metagenome (GOLD analysis project Ga0209542, IMG submission 184028) | Soil microbial communities from Rifle, Colorado - Rifle CSP2_plank highO2_0.1 (SPAdes) (version 2) | ecosystem: Environmental > Terrestrial > Deep subsurface > Rock core/Sediment ...
TTACCTTGTTTTATATCTCTCCAGTTTGAGTTCCATTTCTTTTCGAAGTTTTGGTCTCCCACCAACAAGAATATTGGATCTTCCGAAATAAACCTACCTTGCTTGTCTTTGTTGTACCTAGCTTCCATGTAAGATAGTCCTGTCGTTGAGTCAAAGTCCTTGCCTATGTAGCCCTTTCGATCATCCAGGCCATTGGTTTCGTGAACCCTTTGCTCTCCATATGGGAAGTAATCGGTAAGCTCTTTAAGAGCTCCGTTTGTGGCTGTAATGGCCCCAGAACCCCCCAAATGGTCTGTATGCATGTAGTAAACCGCTGCGCTTGCCCCTGTACCTCTTACAGTTGCTACAAGTTGGTTGCCAGCATAGATATACTTCACATCTGTGCTGCCTTCCTTGCTGTAGTATTGGGTTGGGATAACGGTGGTAGAAGTTCCTACAACTTTGGCCCGGCTGCCGTTTTGGTCGTAAGTGTAAGTGGTAGTTGAACCATTGCCCGCGGTAGCCAGTCTGTTTTTGTGATCCCAAGTGTAAGTCCATGTGCCGTCTCCAGTGAGATTGCCGTTGTTGTCGTAGCTATGAGTTACAGAGTTAATAGAGGTTGCCGCATGAGGGTTAGCATTATTGGTGCCAGCGTAAGAATAGTTGCCCACATCGCTCTTATTAGTGAAGTTGCCGATGGCATCATAGGTGAAGGTGTGGGTGTAAGTTGATTGACCGGAAGCCACACTTGTTGCTGTAGCGGAAGTCAAACGATTTAGATCATCGTACACGTAGGCCACCGTTTTGGAAGTAGAAGTTTCAGAAGCATCTATGATTTGGGTGATATTGCCGTTGTTGTCGTAGGTGAAGTTAAGGTCTTGAAGCACGTCAATAGCAGAATCATACATTGTGAAGGAGGCGGTAGAACTCCAAGAACCCTCTGCATCGTCGTCATCCCAGAACTTTATGCGCCAGTAATAGGTGGCACCGTCCAGGGCTAGTGCGGTACCCCCGTAGGCCAATTCAGCACTTTCATTACCTGCAGTAATTTGCGAGCCAAGAGTAGTTTTAGTTGAGTTCCAGAGAGGAGTGGTGAAGTCGGTGGAGGTGGAAACCTGGATTTGGTAGGAAGCGGCTAAATCTCCAGGATTAGGGTCATTGTAGACGGCCGTAAAATCAGGAGTAGTGTCTTGAACAGCTGTTGGCGTAGTTAGGCCTTCTACTTCTAGATTGGTTGGTGCGCTAGGAGCTTGGTTGGGAATGGTGTATGTGACTTCGAGGTAGGGTGGGTACGAACCATTAGCAGTGTAAAACCTTATACCATCCGCGTATAAATTCGGCATTTCATCAACGACATCGTGTCCCTCGCGAAGCCCAAGCTTAGTGTAACCGGTTTTATTAATCCACCCCAGTCCAGTGCTGTTTAGAGTAAATTCCTCCCAGCCTCCGCTACTTGATATGCCAGTGATATCTTTATCGGTTGCACCGGCGGTGGGGTTATCTACTGCACCGATTTGGTCAAAATCCTCCCCAGTCAAAGATGTGCTAGAAGCAGTCGTAGTTTGAACCACCCTAATGAAATCGTTACCGTCATCATCATTATCATTTCTAGAATGAATATTTATTTTTAGTTTTGCCGAGCTGATTTCCGCATCATCAGGGAGCTCCGAAGTATCAATCGGAAGCGCAGCTCTGGATATTTCGCTTTCATTAGACCAAGCGTAATGCTTATCCGATTGAACGAAAGCCGTGGTCCAAGTAGTATTGGAATTACCGGAAGTGGCATCGTGGGCCGTATCCCAAGGATTGGCCGTATACCAGAGATATCCATCTCCTGATCCTGCGTAGTAACTGGTAACTGTGTCAGTCGTGACTGGATAACTTGCCTTCTCTAGCCATTCAACTGGCAGCAGTTTAGTTAGATATATCCCGTCATTTTTCAACTCGTATCGTATATCAATCGAAACAGGTCTGCCGTTGTTATCAACTGCCATAGGAGCCCAGAAGTATGTCTTTACGCCTTTTTTGTTAGTTAGGGTAACTTGTCCGTTAGTGGTTAGAGGTTCGTTTTCGGTGAGAGTAGTACCATTCTCGTCAGTAATAGTTAGATCAGAATCAAGGGTAACTTTGAATGGAATCTCGTAAAACTCTTTACCGCTTAGGCTTCCTAGAGCTTCTTTGCTTTTTATCACTGCTTCCTTTCTTACTGAAGTCGGCAGCGTAGTTATTTCGAGATCTATACTGTTTCCAAGTGCATTAGGATAGGTAACCTTAAATTCGTCTGGGTTGGCTTGACCTTCAAAATTTGAAGTTTCAATAAGCGAGAAGTTAATAGTATTTGTTTCATTTTTGAAAGAGAGGAAAGATTTACCACTTTCAAGTGATTTCTTTACTTTCGCTTCATATGGAGCTTCAGTAACAGTAAATTCTTCTCCTTTGTCAACTGGCTTGGTATCTATTTTCTTCCATTTGCCTACCTTGCTATCGAAGAAATTAACGGGTCCATTATATATTTGAGCAGTAATTACATCCTGACCTTTGTCGTCTTTACCGATACGCTTATATATGCCGTTAGCGGTTAGAAATTCTTTTTTATTTCCGTCTTCTATCACTTTAAGAACTTTCTCTTCAGGAGTTTGTGGTTGTGCTTCTACATTTTGAGTAGTTTTTTGTGCGGGCTCTTCTGGAACTTCAGGAGTTACAACTTCCGGTGCGGGAGTTTGAGCTACTTCTTCTACAGGAAGACCCAGGGCTTCTAAAATTTCTGGATCAAGTTCTCCTAAATCTTCAGGGCCGCCTATGCCCCCGAGCCAGTTGCTAAGAATTCTGGTCAGGCGATAAAGCTTGGCAGAATCGTAAGTGTATTCTGTTGCCGTCTCATTCAAGTTTTCCTGCTTTGTGACTTTTCGGTGAGGGCCGTAAGTGAAGTTAGTAACAACATCAATGTAGCTGCCATCAGTGCTTTCTTTTCTCTGGATCTTTTCCAGAAGGCCAGCGGTGTTATAAATGTATTTGACTTTAGAGCTATCAGGGTTAGTAATTTCCAAAACATTTCCTTGGCGATCATAAGTGTATGAAGTGGTATATCCGGTGCTGCTTATAGTTTTTACCTCACTTGCTACGCCACTATTTGAGTTATATGTGTAGTCCGTATCTACTGCCTGAACCGTATCAATATTACAGAGTTTGCCTGTACCATTTGTACAACCTCCGTAAGTGTAAGTGACTTCTGTCCCTGTACCGCCAGTATAGTTTTCAGTGAGAACTTGGTTTATGTCATTGTAGGTATAATCTATGGTCTGGCTCTTTGGATCAACGGTCTGGGTTAAATTGCCAGCGTCATCGTAAGTGTATGTCCAAGTGCCGAATGAAGCATCACTGGTGGCATGCAGGTCTTCGGCTGAAGTTCTTTTGCCTAGGCCGTTGTAAACGAAGTTTCGGACATTACTTGAAGCATCGGTAATCTTCGTTAGAAGTTTGTTGCCGTTCCATTCGTAGTAGGTGCTGTATGTATTGCCTCCGCTTACTTCATCCACTCTGGTTAGGTTGCCGTAGGCATCGTTGTAGAGATGTTTAGTTTTGCTTCTAGGGTCGGTGATAGTTGTCTTCCAATCATCATACGCATTAGAAGTGGTACCGACTGCATTAACGACAGAAGTTATGCGCTTCATTGGGTCGTAAGAGTAAGTGGTCAGAAGAGCGGTGGTAGTTGTGGCTGTGGTTTTAGATGACCCACTTGAAGTGTATGGCAAGGATTCTTTGTCTACTAGTCCGATAGTGTTGTAGACAATATCCCTCGCGTTGTAGTATCCGGTTTCTTCAGCTTCAACTCTCTCTTGAATCAATCTATTTAAACCATCAAAATACTGATAGGTTAAGGCAGAAGTTGAGCCGTCTAAGTTTTCAGTTTTTAGGATGCTGACTGATCCTGAAGTGTCGGTGTAGGTATATGCAGTTTTGGTAACTGGATCGTAAGGGGAAGACAGGTCAGGAACTTTTTCTGCGGTTACCCGATCCAGACCGTCAAAGATAGTCTGATAGACAAAACTGTTAGGATCGGTAACCTGTTTCGCTTTTCCTGCAGAGTAGTCATAGGTGTAACTTGTAGCTTGGGAAAGGGCGTTCGTGACGGTAGCTGGGTAGAGATAGTGTGTATCAAGAGTATATGTGGTTGTTTTACCTCGTTCGTCTGTTGAGGAAGTCACAACGCCGTAGGTAGTGTTATATGCTTTCTGGGTGTTTACATATGTCGTACCAGTTTTCCATCGCTCGACTTTTGTCTCATTTCCTGCTCCAACTGAACCAAGCGAGAGAGTATCGTAGTAAATTTTTGATTCACGAACTTTGTTGGAGCTCTGATCTGCTACAGTATCTTGGTACGGCAGGCCGACCACATAATTTGAAGTGTTGGCTACATAAGAAATGTCTTCCGTGAATTTATCGGTTCCGGTGTCAGTATATGACCCATCATCAGAACCAGTAACTTCACCCCACATAACTTTTTGGGTTAGGTTGCCGTAGGTATTGTCATAAGTATATTCCTCTGTTTTGTCTTTATGGTCTGAGTCACCGTCGTAAGTGAGAGTAGTAGTGCGAACTAATTTCACAAAATCTCTGCCAGTACCTAGATTGTACTTGTCCCATTTATGAACGGTCTTTTCATAGATGTTCCCAGAGCTATCAGTCGTTTCCGTCCTGTAGATCTTCCCAATTTTGGAAACGTGATCATCATATTCGCCTTGGGAGGAATTGGTGGTATTACCTTGATGATAGTAATTGATCGTTTTGTTGCCGGCGGTGTCCACTTTTGTTACTTTAGAGAATCCAGCTGGTCTGCGATTGTTCCAAGCAGTGAAGTTATATAGTCCGCCTTCGTAAGTAAAGGTCTCAGTTGAAGTAACTCCGTTGCCGTCTACGGTAGAGGTTTGATATACGGTATCAAGCGGAATTGGAAAACTAGGATTTAATACAGTTGATCCGCTTTTGTAGTTTGGAGTACGCTTGTAGGTGATTGTAGTCTCACCGCCTTGAGGGAAAGTAATTTTCTTAAGAGTGTCCGTTGGAGTCGTAGTCTTGTTCTTCCAGACTTTAGTAGTCATTGGATTGGATCCTGACGTGTAGAAGAAATCTAATGTCCCGTCTGTGTTCACATCCACTATATTGACTGGCCCAGTATCAAATTCAACGTTCACGTCGCTCGGAACATTCCAAGCCGAAGCCGAAGTCCAGCCGGAGCCAGTGTTAAGGTGGGTGTTACGGCCAGCGGTCATGTAGGAATAGTCAGGCACTAGATCTACTAGCCCGTCTCCGTTTACATCAAAGAAACGGACTCCTGCATCGGCATCTGACGGAGTAACGGTATCCACTGGAGGATTGTAAGCGCTGTCGGTAGTCCAGTTGCCATCTCCTTTGTTGATGTAGGTTGTTTTGTCAGTTGCCCCTGTACCAACATTCCAAACCATGTAAACAATATCTGGAAGTCCATCATTGTTCACATCCACGAACTGCGCCTTAGGCCCGACAATTTCGCTTGCTCCTGGATCCCAAGCTGTAGATGATTCAGTGCCAAAAGCTGTTCCGCTATTTATCTGAGATCCAAAGAAACTATTTTTCTTACGTATGATGTCAGTTAGTCCATCAGAGTTTAGGTCGATAGCGTGCGAACCCCAGCTGTCTATGTTGTTATCTCCATTAAATGTTACCGTCGGGTGCCAGGTACTATTTTGCGTCCATCCACTTCCTGTATTTATATACGCATCAAAGCCACCATTACCGTTTCCATTGTCTTCGGCTTTGATTATGTCAGGTAGAAGGTCTCCGTTTACATCTACTACCCGCACTCCTTGGTCCCAAGTATCATCATGGGAACCTCCTCGAATTTCGTTCTTTCTAAAAAGGATCGGCGGCTGTAGGCCAGTATTGTTTGTCCAAGTTCCATCCCCGTTATTGAGAAAAACTTTCTTTAAATCGCTAGGACTTGCGGTGTAGGACTCAATAATATCGGGCAAAGCATCACCATTTACGTCTAAAAAGCTCTGCAGTGCACCTCCTACAGACTGAGGAGCGGTCCATGTGGTAGTATCGGATTCCCAACCGGTAGTACTTGTGTAATAGGTAAAAGAAGTGGCTGGTAAAGTGGTTACGTTTGAGCTTTCATCCTGTCCTGATTCGGTAATGCTTGAAAGCAAGGATCTAAGGCCGTTATCTCCCGTAGTATATGATAAAGCATATTTCCTAGTCCAAGTACCGCTAACTTTGACTTGGACTTCATTGATGCGATAGCTGGTAGTTACCAAGAAAGCAGTCGCGTATGACTTGGCTACGTCGCTCCTTGTTTGCCTTAAAAACTCAACCTCAAAAATTCCGTCCGTTACATTGTTGCCAGTGTATTTAATTTTGTATGGATATATCTGACCGCCATCCTTGTAGTATTCATATTTGATGTAGTTATTGTTCGTGTCTCGTACATCCTGAAGCATCCATTTGAATACTTTGGTGCTGTCAGATGGATTATCCTGTCTCTCAGCTGCATTAGTACCAAACTTGTATACCGTGCCTTTTTTGTCTTTAACCGTCCAGTAGGTGCCGTCATAGGTGTAAGTCAGAAATGAGCCATTTTCTACTTTAGGCCCATAGGTAGAACCAGAAACTAAAACAAGCTCGCCTGATAGTGAAGAATAAAAGTAATTATCAGTGTAGAGCTTGTTGGTTCCTGAACGATTTACTCGGTCAATATATGGGATATTAGTTGCCCAGCCGTAACCCATTATGTTTGGGTAGTTGTCTCTCTGTTGGTTGTTATAGGTGAGTTTGAGATCGGGCTGTAACCCGTTTCGTCCTGGAGGCACGACTATCGGATATGAGTAGTTGAAAGCACCAGTAATCTCGTCTGTTTCCAGAATGTTTCTCTCAGCCGGGACTACCCCCGCGGTCAGCTGTTCAGGATTGAAAAGCTGAGTGGCAGCGCCTGCATTAGAAGGAAAAACGACTAGAGCTAATAAAAAGAGCGCAATGACTCTTGACAAAACAGCCCGGAGATTGAATGGCTTCATATTATATTAGTTAGCTAATAATAAATAATAACTTGGGTAAAGTATATCCCTATGAATTAAAAAAGACAATTGAAAACTTCCATATCTCATTTGTTAATTTTTTATTGTAATTTCAGCTGAATCAGAAGCCACATTTCCTGCGTTATCATAAACTTTAATTGATAATATGTGTATTCCGTTAGAATATTTTGTTGTGTCTAATGGGATTTTTCCATCAAAGTTTGTGTCTGCTCCAATTAAAACACCATCTAAATAATATTCTAGATTCTTTTTTCCTGAGCTGGGTTGTGGATCTTCTGCTATACTTGATTTCCATAATCCTATTGTTCCATATAACGCATTATCATTTTTGATGAAGAATGGGCTTTCTCTTTGTCTTTGTATCATTTTATCGAAGTAAAGATATGGGGGTGTCCTGTCTAAATTATTCATGTAATGGTTTGCTTTTTCCTGAGCCTCTTTTTTAGAAAATCCTTGCCAGATCGTGCCATCAGCTGCTTGAACAGCAAATACAGGTGTCTCAGGTGGAGTTATAGCACCTATGGGCGGAACAAATGGTTGTAATGGAACATATGGGGTAGTTTCTACCTTAGGCTTTTCAACTTCTTGTTTTTTAGTTGGTTCAACAGATTTTTTCTTTTCTTTTGGCTTGTCGGGTTTTATATTTGCTTCAGTCTTATTGGTTGCCCTAGTTGTAGGCGTTGCCGGTGCCACAATTTCAACTTTTGGTTCCCTAGAAGACTTAAGGACCCTCCAGCTCAATGGGTTCCACCAAGAAGCCAGGGTAACTGACGGATAAACTAGAATTCCAATAATAGCCACCACAATTTCGTATTTAATATTTTTCATATTTAATATTCCCTCATTTCCTGCCATCTTGGTTCTCCATATCTTTCGTTGAATTCTTTGTCAGTCATCCGATCAATTTCTGAAGATTCATACCCTGAATTCCATATCCATCTACCTATGGCAATTATTACTATGGCTAAAATAAAGAAATACAAGATTTTTTTCATAATATTTTTCACTAATAAACGCAAAAAGCCTGCTACCAAGGAGAGCCGAAGCTCCTATGGAGGTTTCCCTCCATAACGCAGTGAACGCCCCTGATAACAGGTTTTTTATTGTTCACTGCGATTTCTTCACCATGCCAGTATTGCTACCGGTTTAGGCTAATTACATATTAAGTTATACCTTTGATTTTACCTCTATTTTAAAAGTCTCGCAAACTTGACTTCGACCGTCGAAGTCAAGTGGCCCCACCATAAAGCACACTTCCATTAAAAAACCTTATTTCATTCACTAAACTTGACCCCGACGGTCGGGGTCAAGTCGTTCCAGAAAGCATGCCCCGCCAAAAAAACCCTTATTTTATCGACTTTCTTTGACCCTGACCGTCAGGGTCAAAGACCATTTTCTAAAAATTTTCTGCGAAATTTTTTAAGTTCCTAAATTCTAAATTGCCAAATTTCCCCAAAACCGCAAACGGGTACGTTTCTCCATATAGCCACAACTTACAGGGAGTCAAACCGACAGCCCCCCGTCCCGGTATTTCTAAACTCTTAATGAAAATATTTCAAAACTAATTTGGTGAAGGTTTATAAGGTCGATATAGATCTTCAAAATACGAGCTGGTCTCTCGTGTAAGATTAATCTAAGAAATAAAATGAATAATAAAACATTAAACAAAAGAACCCTGTCACCACTTCAAACAAAGATTAAACCGGTGATGGATGTCAGGAGTGAAAACAATCCGGCTAGAGAGGCGGTTAGGGCGCTTTGCGGCAGTCCATTCAGCATACAAATCAGTTTTCGGGAAGACACAGATACGCTGGCTCGTTTTTCCCATGTTCCTGGGCTAATTGGAATACTGTGTGAGATAACAAAAGACGGAAAATTGCTGGCATTAGGGCGTTCGGTCTCCGTATTCTCAAAATTGAACAAATTTGTAGACCGAACGATCTCTTGTGCAGTCAACGGGGCTTTTCTTTCTGCAACAAATAATGCTGTGAAAATTCTGGAATCAGTGCGAGTTAACGGCGAAGAGGAAACGGAAGGGTTAGGGGGTTCACTACAATATCAGGAATTTCAGCCTGCTTCAGAAAAACAAAAGTCTTATCTACTCCAACTCGTGAATGCAAATGTTGAGGACGATGACGAACGTGAGCAACTGAAGTCAAAAATTGAAAATATCAGCAAAGAGGAAGCAAGCGAGATGATCGGTGGCTTTCTCAATAAAACGATCAATTATTAGTCTAACTAAAAATTATGACGACAAAAACAGCGCTAGCTAGTTTTGAGAGTCCGAGGCACGGTTATTTCTTTACGGAAGATACCGATGAGGCAGAAATGGCAACGAGCCATCAAAAACGCGCTTTAACAGACTTAATCTTCCAAAATATTGAGGAAGACAAAAGAGATGGATATCTCAGTCAAATCCAGGAAATAACAAAATCAGAGGCAGCTGATTGGATTCTGGAATTCACTATGGGAAAGTGGAGGTAATAGAGAATAAAAAGCAGTTTACGTGCAGTCAGGCGGTAAACTGCTTTTCTTGTTCTAAATTATTTATCTATAATTTCCTGTTCAACTTCAACGGAAATAGGTATTTCATTCTCCACCCTGATCATTTCATATACATTTACATTTAAATTAGAATCTAACGCCTCAAAACTGACAGCTACAGAGTAAGGCACTTCTTCGCTTAAATCAGTCTCCCACCCTGTATGCCCGATAACTGCGAGACTCAACTCTTTAGGTAATTCATGAGACTTAATTACACACCAAGATTTTTGTAGAGAGCTATCTTGTCTTTTTATGCCGTTGATTTTGCTCCAGTCTTTATTTTCCCTAATTACCCACTTAATAGTATCTGGATCTTCGGGCTGATCCTCAAGATTGTCCATATCTTTAAGGATACGTTGAACAAATTGGTTATAATTTTCATTTAATTTTGATGACTCCCAGTCAAGCCAGGTTGAAAGATAAGAATGAGTTCCCCTCCTAGTACGTCTCGGTCGTGCCGTGAAGGAAAGGGTAATTTCTAAAAGAATATCGTAGTCTTCTCCTGGTCTTCTCATTTCCGTTGGGACTTTAACTGAGTAAACATTTGCTTGTTTTGCTGATAAATTTCCCGACGCTATTAATGTTATCCTTTTCTCTGAATTCTCTGTGGCTCTTTGTAAATTAGGTATTCCATAACCATAATGGCGTATATCACTAATTCCCGGTTTCGCGAAAATGGCACTAGGCAACCTCGCAGACTGTGCAATTAAAGTCCTGTATAGGTTAGTCGATTCGTCTGGATAAAGTTTTTGCAAACTTGCTCCAATATAAGCAACTCTCGGGGCAGCAAAGGAGGTCCCAACCGTATCGTTTCCCACTTCACTGCCCCCTCCGTATGTTGACTTAACCAACTCAGGAGAAATCGATACTTCGCGAGAAATATTTGGATTAGTGTTCTTCTCTCTAACGAAATCTCCAGCGTATTCAACTACATCGGGTTTTATCATTCCCCACATACCTAATCCTGTACGAGAAAAAGAAGAAGGTTGTTCTTTTTCACCAAAAGATTCTTTTAAGCCGTCATCAAATTTATCTAAACATATTGAACCTACCGTAAGTGCAAAAGAACTCTGTGCCGGATCTCCAATACGACTTGAATTTTCAAGTAAAAAATTAGGATAGTTTCTACCGCTATGTATGTGTTCTTTTATCCCGGGACTTTGAACGCTATAACCGTTAACTGGTATGTTTCCAGCTGAAATAATAAAAAGTAGATTATTTTCATGTATCAACCTATCAATGGCAGAAGCCCACTGAGACATATGTACAGTTCGGCACGCATTAGAGGAATTGATAGACATATTAAAAATACGAGCATCATCGAAATGTCTTACTATATTTTCCATTAACTTAGGAGGATATAAATTTAAAGGCAATATAGTTTTATCTCCATCTTTTTCTAAAACTCTGGCATTTTGAACAAAACATGGAAATCTATATATTCCATTCCTGGGAATTTGGTAAGGATACAATACAGCACCGGCAACCCTAGTACCGTGCCCACCATTACCTGCGACATCCGCGGTACTTGTGTCCCCAGGAATAAAGGATATTGACTTAGAGCTATCAATCGCGGGTGCAAGCAAGCGATGTTCTTCCTGTATACCGCTATCTATCACACAAACTTTTGGAGCATCCTTCTCTGGAGGAACCAATTCTGGAGATACTGACTCAGCCTCATTCATAGAAGAATCTTGAAGTGTTAATGGTTCATATTCTACAACTTCAAATAAGTACTGATAATTCAATACTATATCTTTTAACCCTCTACCTGAGATTTTTATACGACATGAGAAACTATCGTCAAAGTCAACGTAACCACCCAGTGCTTCTCCGCCACAAGCCGACATAAATTTTTCAAATTCTGTCTGCCTTGCTATGGCTATTTCGTCTCTTTTAATTTCACTCCTTTCTTTTCGACTCTTCCAGCGTTCTGTTCTGATTTTAAGCTGGCTATCAGTTTCGTTTTTCTTTCTAGAGGGCTGATCAGGCATTTTCACATAACATGCAATCCCCACGTCAACAACTAACTCGTCGGATTCTTTGATTGAATCCCACTTTAACTTTAAATCATTGGATAATATCTGTTCAACTCGCCACTGGATTCCATCGTTAATTTCCCAAAACTGTGATGCCTTATTTTTATATTTACCTTCTTGGGCAATAAATTTTTTTATTTTTTCTCTGAGAGATCTGAAGTCATCTCCTGAAGCACCAATAATAAATCCATTTTCTTCTTCTGCAATTACCTCTATGCCAAAGCTTTTTAGAGACTCGATATCAAATTTATTAGCATCAATCTGTAAAAATACAGGCATTACGTTAGGGTTTGGTAGATCAGGAAGCCTGGCATCTTGGCGAGATTTAATATTATTTTTCCAATATTCGGAAATTCCATCAACCCTGCCCAAAAGGGTTTTTCCATAAATAACCCTATTATCTAAATTTGCTTTTGTTAAAGGGTCAAGCTCTCTGGGCCCACCCTGCTTTGGTCTGTGTAACCCATTGATTTTCTTTGAAAGTTCTAGGTGAGGAAACCTCGGCATAAAGATTATTTGTTGTAATTAAAATTTTCATTCAAAGCCTTTTCTATATGCCCTTTACTAATAACCTTACTAGATTGAATGACGGCTGTTTTTGCCGCATCGTTCGCAACTTTCACCACAAGCGCGGCAGAGAAACCGTCCATTGTTTCTGCGAATCTATCCCATTCAATATCATTTGAAGTGTCTATCGAAGAAAGAGTACCTCTAAGCAGTTTAACAATTTCTTCTTTCCCAGGTTTTGGAATTTCAATAATATCGTCGAATCTGCGGAATAATGCCTTATCAATTGTACCCTCTAGATTTGTCGTAGCTATAAGCAAGCCAGGCGCATCGTAATCTTCAAGTAGATTCAATAAAATATTCACCATGCGATGCATCTCACCAACATCTTGCCCCACAGATCTTGCCTTTGCTAAAAAGTCAAACTCGTCAAGCAATAAAACACAAGGGTAATTTTTTATCGATTCAAATAGCCTTTTCAGATTATTTGCTGACTCTCCAAGATAGGAAGACATGATTGCTTCGAATCTGACTTTGAGAAAAGGCAGTCCTATATTCCAAGCTATTCTTTCTGCACCCATACTCTTTCCGCAACCAGGCGCACCATAAAACAAAATCTTTTTGCGTGGCTTCAACCCAAAGTGGGCAAGTCTTTCTCGGGCAACATATTCTTTTTCAATGCGTTGGAAATTTGCCTCTACTGACTTAGGTAAAATCATCTCGTGGCGAAGGTGTTCAGTATTAATTAAAGTTGCTAAAGGTATGTTATGCCTTCTATCTGTAGGAATAATTGTTCCTTCAGGCAAGAGAGTCTTGAGCTCTTTTTTAAAACTCATATGGCCGGCAATATTTTCATCTAATATCCCCTTCAGTTTTCCTGCTAGTTTTTTATGTCCTATTGTTTTCTCACTCTCAATGATTTTCTTTGCAACTTTTATAAGATCATCGTCCATATCACCTTCAATAGATCTGAAAAGTCTAATTATTAAATCCTGGTTCATAACTATAAAAATAAAACCAAAAAATTCCGAAATCGACCGATAACTAATAAAACTTGCCAATTTCTATTTTATAACAATTAAAGTATATCATATAACTTTGCAATTTAGATCAAGGTGACGCATTTCTCATTTCAGCAGGGTTCTGGCGCTATGGACCGGATTATCCTCCCCTGTTGATTACGGCTTACGATTATCCGTTCGTGGCGGGGTGGCGGAAGCTCTATTGTAAACTCGAACGGAATTCGTTTTGTACCTATATTATTATTGAGATGTTGGGTAGCACTCAGACTATGCCCACAGACAACTTTGACATTACCACATACTACAAGAAAAAATATTGTATTACAATTTTATACAAACTTATACTGTTTTTAATGATTGGTATTTTTTCACTTGTTAATTTGCTTATAAAGCCAAATGCCGAGCAAAATGAGATCAACCAAAACTACAAGGGCGACGAGCGAACCCAACCCTCCTCCCATCATTCCTCCGTAACCATATCCGTATCCCATCATAAATTTTTTCTTGATTAATTTTAATAATTTCGACCCAATTTTCACTTTTATTATATATTAATTTTCTATTCATCCAAGAGTTCAAAATCGTCTCCGGGGACGCGCGAATCTGTCATTCTGCGTAGAAAATACACCGCTCCGGCGGAAAACGAAAGAAAAGCAGAGAAAATTATAATCGGAAAAGGTAAACCTCCAGCCTGCCCTTCTTCATATCCGCTTAAAATCGGAGTGGCCGTCAAAACTTCTTTGGAAATTTCTTCTCCGTTTGCCCAACTAGCCTCCAGTATTTCACTCGCGTCTCCATTGGCAAGAGAAATAGTCGTGGCGGCCGCTTTAGTCTGAACACGAGCAATTGATGCGGAAGCAAGCGAAGCCGTATAGTCGAAAACAGATATCCCTTGCGAATCAAGGAGTTTTAAGCCAGGCTTGTCTGTGATTGAAAAATTTGTAATTTGGGGCGACAAGCGTATTTCTTTTTTCGCGCCGAGAATCGTATTTTTGGCAAAAATAAAATTCTTGTCTCCACTTTTAAGAATCCAACCGGAGAGATCCGTTTCATATGCCGTATTATTGGAAATCTCCACAAAAAAATCCCGTTCGTCGCCCACTTTGGAGATTACAAGATTCGCCGAAACCACTTTCAAGATGATTTTATCGGAGGCATCCGGAGCCTCCGAATAATAATTCAGACGATACTCCAGAGAAACCAAATATTCGCCCGGATAAAAATATGTGTGAGTAAATTTTTCGGGAGTAAAACTCAAATTCATTTCTCGAGAATCTCCGTCGCCAAAATTCCAGAAAAATTTTCCGGAATGAAGCGGTTCGCCAGAATAGCCGCGAACCGATCCCTCAAAAATTACAGGCACGCCGGCAAAGACAAGGGTTTTGGTTTTTATTTCCGTTTTTATTTTTTGTAAAATAGGGATCGCTTGAGACGCTCCGCTGGAACTCGAGCCTCCGCTTCCACTGCTTGAGCCGGTCTCCGGCGCAGGAGACGGCGACGCAGAAGCTTCGTTCACCGCCCCGGGAGTAGGCAGAGTCCCGACCCAAGAGCCGGAAATTTTTTGCAGAGTATTACCATCGCCGTTTGCGCCCATAGAAGATGTATAGTGTAAACCGCTTATGGATATAAAATTATTATCCCAAAGTTGGATATTGCCTTCTTCATTGTTAAAACCGGAAGCTGTTATATCGACGACGACTCCGGAGTACCCAGAATGCTTAGATAAAAAAACATCCTTATCGGCAGCTAAAATGACATATTCTTCCGGCGAGATATTAAAATCATCCCCGTTAAGATTAAATTTTGTAGGCGAATTGCTCGTACTGGTACTGATCCTCCAGGCATCACTGGAACCCATTGTCGTAATCAGGACACTTGAATTCCCTTCGTTGTAAATTTCAACCCAATCCGTGTCCTCAGAGTTGGAAGAATACATTATTTCATTGATAACTATTCCCGCTTGCGCAAAGCTGAATGAAAATAAAAAAATAATTCCGATAAGAAATAATATTAGTCTTTTGGGCATGTTGTGATATTATTGTATCATGAAAAATAATTATGATTTTGTGGCTGTCGGGGAAACCACTATGGATGCTTTCATAAGGCTCAAAGACGCGAGTGTTCATTGCGACATAAACAACATAAATTGCCAGATTTGCATGGCCTTCGGAGCTAAAATTCCTTATGAATCCGTGACCGAAGTGCCGGCAGTGGGAAACGCCGCCAATGCCTCGGTGGCAGCTAGCCGACTGGGACTAAAATCCGCGCTAGTCGCGAATGTAGGAAAGGATAGGAACGGCGAAACATGCCTGAAATCATTAAAAGAGGACGGGGTTTCTACGGAGTTTATAAATATTAGTCCGGACAAGCCAACGAATTACCATTACATAATTTGGTTCGAAAGCGAAAGGACAATATTGCAAAAACATTCAGATTTCGATTATAAATTGCCAAAATTGGGAAAAGTAAAATGGGTATATTTGACTTCTCTCGGCGAAAAATCACTGCCTCTTCACGCGAAACTTATAGATTACTTGCGTCAGAATCCGGAAACAAAACTGGCCTTTCAGCCTGGTATTTTTCAAATAAAGATGGGAGTGGAAAAACTTCGAGAAATTTACGCGCGAAGCGAGGTTTTCTTTTCAAATGTAGAGGAAGCGCAAATGATTCTCGACACAAACGAAAGAGATATCCGCAAACTCTCTGAAGGCATTCACGCACTCGGACCCAGAATGGTTTCCTTGAGCGACGGCACCAAAGGAGCATACCTATATCTGGAAGGAGAATTGTGGCATATTCCAATGTATCCTGATATCGCGGCTCCGCTCGACCGCACCGGCGCGGGCGACGCTTTTTCTTCCACCTTTGCCGTTGGGCTCGTTCTAGGACTCTCCCCAACTGAAGCGTTAACTTGGGGGCCGATAAATTCTATGTCCGTAGTCCAAGAAATCGGAGCCCAGAAGGGCCTTCTCACCCGCGCAAAACTGGAAGAATATCTACAAAACTCTCCGGCGGAATACAAGACTAAAAAAATAAATTAAGAGAAATAAATTCGAATACCCACAATAGAGACAGCCGTTTCTATTATGGATATATCATACTTTCCTTTTTAAAACTTTCTTCACCGCTTTTTTGATGGAGTCTTTACCCAAACCATATTTTTCGATGAGCTCATCGGGTGTACCGGATTGGCCGAATTTGTCGCGAACTCCGATAAATTCGATCGGTACAGGGAAACTCTCGACAAGCACTTCCGCCACAGCCGAACCCATGCCTCCGGCAACTTGATGCTCCTCTATAGTGACCATGGCTTTGCATTCTTTGGCAAGTTCTAAGATCGCATCCGTATCGATGGGCTTGATTGTCGCCAAGTTCATCACTTTTGTTTTTATGCCCTCAGCTTCTAACTCCTTGGCGGCAAGCAAGGCGAGATGCATGAGTCCGCCAGAGACGATTATGCCCACCTGCGCCAGCCCCACATCCGGTAGCCAAAAAATCTGCGCTTTTCCCGGCTCAAACGAGGTTTCTTCTGTGGTGACAACCGGCGTTTTTTCCCGAAACAATCGCAAGTAAGCCGGCTTGGGAGTTTTCGCAAGAGCCAACGTCGCTTTTTTTGCTTCTATCGCATCGCATGGAGAAATCACATCCGTATTTGGTAGCACTCGCATAAGCGCCACATCCTCCAACGCCTGATGGGTGCCACCGTCAGCTCCGACAGAAATTCCAGAATGTGAACCGACAATTACAACTTTTCTGCCGTTGTATGCGATTGTCGTGCGAATTTGCTCCCAGTTCCTGCCCGGAGAAAACATGGCGTAAGAAGAACAAAAAGGAATTTTCCCCATAGCGCTCAAACCGGAAGCAACGGTAACTAAATTTTGTTCCGCTACTCCAACCTGCACAAAACGATCCGGAAACTTATCCGCAAACAAATTCATCATCGTGCTTTCGGTGAGATCCGCGCAAAGGGCGACTACATTTTTATCCAGCTCTCCGGCTTTAAGCAAGCCTTCGCCGAAACCCTTTCGGGTCGGAACTTGCTCGCAACCAAGGCTGAAAATTTTCGGATTTAATTTTAATTTGGGATTCAACATTATAAAATTGAAAATTTTATTGGTGTTCGCTTTTAATTTTTCCTCCCAAAGTTCGAAGTTCACGAAGCGCCAGCTTCCCCTGCTCTTCTTTGGAAGGTTCCCCTGTCATATCGCGAATCCCGGGTGGAATGCCATGCCACTTAAAATCATGTTCCATAAAGTCCACCCCTTGTCCCGGAACGGTATGAGCTATTATGACCGTCGGTTTCTCGAATATTGCCTGAGCTTCCTCAAAGGCTTCATTCAGAGATTTGAAATCATGCCCCACCGTCTCGATCACATGCCAGTTGAAAGCCCTCCATTTATCGGAAAGAGGTTCAAGCGGCATAATGTCTTCGGTAAAACCTTCTATTTGTATATTGTTTCTGTCCACAACCGCTATTAAATTTCGCAATTTGTGTTTTCCCGCGAGCATGGCCGCTTCCCAAGAATTTCCTTCATCAAGTTCTCCGTCGGACATCAGACAATAAATAAAGCGGTGCGTGTCGGCTCCACAATCCATTCTGTCGGCAAGCGCCATACCGACCGCTTGTGAGAGCCCGGAACCGAGCGGACCGGAAGAAGTCTCAAGCCAGGGCATATACTCACGATGGGGATGACCTTGAAGGCGGGTACCAAATTTTCGCAAAGTTTTTAATTCTTCGATTGGAAAATATCCGGCGTGCGCCATGGTCGCATAATACACCGGAGCAATATGGCCATTCGATAAGATTAATCTATCTCTGCCCTCCCAGAACGGATTCTTTGGATCATGTTTTAAAATATGAAAAAATAAAATAGTAAAGATATCCGCCATGCCGAGCGATCCAGCCGAATGACCGCTTCCCGCCTCAAGAAGCATTTCGATTACAGAAATGCGAATATCGTTTGCCTTCTGCTCCAGCTCTAAAATTTTTTTCTCGGTTAGCATTGTCCGAATTATACCAGACTTTGAAAAGTTTGGAGCGCTTCTATCGGATCCGGACTTTTCCAGATGCCGGAGCCGACCGCCAAGCGGTCGGCTCCGGCTGATAAAATATCCGGCGCATTATCCAAATTCACTCCGATATCCACCGATACTACTACTCCCGAAAGATCTCTTTTAAGAGTTTTCAGATTTTCCAGCGCTTGATTCGAAAAAATTTCTCCCTGTCTTCCCATATTGTCCGATCCCATACATTGCAAAAAATCAACCCTATGGGAGAGACAAGAAACGATAGCAAGGTCATCGCTTGGTCTGAAAGCAAGCCCCATCTCCGTATGATCTCTCACATACATATCCAAACTCTCCAGAAAATGTTCAAATTCTGAAATATTTTTCTGCGCCGAAAGATGAAAAATCATCCTCTTCGGTCCCAGCTTCATATAAACATCAAAATTTTCCATCGCGTCTGCCACCATTAGATCGAATTCAAAATCGAATTCCTGCCAAAATGGCAAACCTGCTTCTTCATTTATTATTTTTCGGAAATCCACATCGTTAAATCCACCGGAAGTAAAAGGCCAACTCCGGTTCGGCACAAAAATACCATCACAGAAATCAATCTGAACGCACTTTGTCCGAGAACGCAAGAAAGTAAGCTTGTTTTTTATTTCACTGAAATCCTTCTCTAAAATTGCCGGAGTAATAAAAGCCATATTATGATTATATTTCCTTAAAGCTGATTTTTTCTTTCTGCTTTTTTACTTCATCTACCAATAAATCATGAAATACTCCGTTGGAAGCAATAAAATAATTATCCGGGAATTTCCAGGGAGTTCCGTCGAATTTTATAATCTTTCCTTCAGCCTCCAACACCAAGAGCGCACCTGCGGCAAAATCATAATTTCTCAAACCTGTCACTATGTGGGCCTCCGTACTTCCGCGAGCCACATAAGAAAGTTCGATGACGCTAGAGCCAAAATTTCGGGGATAACGGACCTTTTCCGCCAAGTCAAAAACAAGATTTTTAACGAATTGCCGGTTCTCTTTTGTTCGACTGGTACCGGCAGTAAATATGCCTGTCCTTTCCGAGTCTTTTGATACATAAATTTTTTTATCATTCAAATACGCGCCTTTGCCGCGTTCGGCGTAGAAAAGTTCTCTAGCCGCCGGATTGTGAATAACTCCCGCTATTAGTTCGTTATTTTTTGCTAGCGCTATGGAAACTCCAAAAAGCGGTATTCTATTTGAAAAATTTGCCGTTCCGTCTATGGGATCAATATACCAAATATATTCGCTTCCTTTTTCCAACATGCCCGTTTCCTCTCCCAATATCGAATGATCCGGAAAGTTTTCGGATAATATTTTTTTAATTAATTCTTCTGCTTCATGATCCGCCACCGTGACTACATCCACCATCTCGGAGTTATCTTTATGCACTTTTTCCGTTCCCTCCTCAAAATACTTAAAAACAACTTTACCCGCCTCAAGCGCAGCTTTGATTGCAACTTCAAGTTCGCGAGATTTATTTTCCATATCAGCCGAGTTTATTTATTCTTCTAATATGCCTCTCTTCTCCTTTGAATTCCGTTTTCAAAAAAAGTTCTGTCGCGTACTTGGCTTCGTCTTCGGATAAAAATCTGACACCCAGAGATAAAATATTGGCATTGTTGTGAACACGAGCAATCTTTACAATTTCGAAAAGATCTGCGCTTTTCTCTCCTTGTACATCAATAGCTTCTTTGGGTAGCGCTTCTCCATAAAACAATGCGGCTCGGATACCCGGCACTCTGTTGGCGCACATTGCTTCACCTTGGCCGGAACCACCCAAAACTATACCCACATTACCTTCGTCTTTGGCAACGGCTTCCGCCACCGGCCGGACAAAATCCGGATAATCATCATCCTCGTCATAAGTAAACGCGCCCATATCCTCTACTTCATAACCTAAACCCAAATTTGTTAAATATTCTTTAAGTTTTTTTTTAAATTCATATCCGGCATGATCTGCGCCTATATAAATTTTCATATTGAATAGTATATCATATAAAATAATATCAGCATCCGATTACTTGGTACTCCACTTGGTACTCCGAGTATTAAGTAGAGTACTATTATAACTAAGTGGTTATTCTATCTTGCTTCCGGTTTTAATAACATGATCCACCAGAGTATATGTATACCCCATTTCGTTGTCATACCAGCCAAGCACTTTTACCAGATTGCCTCCGACAACGCGAGTCATTTTGAGATCGGCAATCGCCCCATAGCGTGTTCCCAAGATATCGCTTGAAACAAGTTCTTCTTCGGTAACCGCAAAAATATCTTTCCACCTCGGCTTGGTAGCCGCACTCTTTAGTATCCGGTTCACTTCTTCCACGGTAGTATTTTTTTTAGACACAAAAGTAATATCCACGATTGATCCGGAAACTATCGGTACCCTAACAGAAATACCGTCGAAAAGACCGGAGAGTTTGGGGAAAGCTTTGGTTACGGCGATGGCGGCGCCGGTGGAAGTGGGTACTATATTGTGTCCTCCCGCTCGTCCTTCCCGCACATTATGTTTATTAAAGCTGTCCACTGTGGGCTGACTGTTGGTAAGCGCATGAACCGTATTCAAAACCGCTTTTTCAATTCCAAGCTCTTCATCGAGAATCGCAATAAGAGGACTTCCGGCATTAGTGGTACAAGAAGCATTTGAGGTGATTACGCAAGTATCGAATTTTTCCTCGTTTATACCCATCAGGACCGTGGCTCCCTCCACACCGGACTTTGGCTCATCTTTCATCGGAGCGGTAACAACTACTCTCTTTGCTCCCGCATCGAGATGCACTTTAGAACTTGCATAAGTAATAAATATGCCGGTAGATTCCACCACCACATCAATACCCAAATCTTTCCACGGTAATTTACTCGGATCGCGCTCCGAGAAAACCTTTACTTTCCGATCATCAATTACCAAGTAATCTCCGTCATGTTTGATATCTTCATGTTTCCATTTTCCATAGACCGTATCGTATTTGAGAAGATACGCCATGTTTCCAATGTCGCCGAGATCATTCACCGCCACTATCTCGATCTCCGGCCTCTCCCAAGCAACCTTCAGGAATGCTCTGCCGATTCGTCCAAAACCATTAATACCAACGCGAATTTTTTTATCCATAATCTTTTATTTTATTTTTGTCTCCAGGCGCTCAACCCGAATTTTTAAATCTTCAATAGTTCTTTCCTGAGAGACATCTGTGCGTATCAAGCTAGACATTGTCTGTCGGTGCTCTCTTGCTTCTTCTGTAAATATCTGCATGTTTTTGAGTATCAACTCAAAGGCTTTGTCGTGCCGGCTTAAACCTTGGTCTATCTTATCAAATGAGCGCGCGATAGAACCCATATACTGTTCAAAGATCTTCTCAAACGCTTGAAACTTTTTCTCAGTCAAATATTTTGATTCTTTTTTTGCTGTCCCTACTTTCATGTCTTCATTCTATCACACCTCCTCAAAAAACCGCAAATTTATGCTATCATACATGAAATGGAAAAGCTGGGCGAATTAAAAACGCAAATACGGGCCAAAAGAAAAAAAGTGGAGATGCGGCAATCTCTTGCGTCTGTCAGGGGCCGTAAATCCAAGGAGTCAATCCAGGCAGCAGCCGTGCTCATTAAAGAATTTGAAAAAAAGCATCAATCTAAAATTCAGCCCCACATGGACAATTTGTCCCGAAAAAGCGGGATTTCAGAAATGGAGCTTCGTGACCTTTTCAGCGCTGTCTTAAAAAATTATGCGTCCACGCTGAAACAAGCGCGGAAACAAGAAGGAAGAGATATTTCAGATCAAGAATTACTGGTTGAAGTTCACCACGATCTTTTCGCGCTCTTGTTTGATTTTCAGGCAACCATTAAACAAGTCACAAAACGGAAACAAAAAACAAGCAAGATGGATAAAAAAATGGTTTTAAAAATAATGCAAAAATATAATCCGCACATACTAAGCAAATTGTGGGCTGACCCGGAGCTGCGGGCGGTGTATTCGGAATATGATATAAACACGGCGGTGTTAAGACGTGAGGACGGGGAAAAGTTTCTGCGAGGCAAGATAGCGGACATCAAAAGATTGTGGGCTGACCCGGAGCTGCGGGCGGTGTATTCGGAATATGATATAAACACGGCGGTGTTAAGACGTGAGGACGGGGAAAAGTTTCTGCGAGGCAAGATAGCGGACATCAAAAGATTGTGGGCTGACCCGGAGCTGCGGGCGGTGTATTCGGAATCTGATATAAACACGGCGGTGTTAAGACGTGAGGACGGGGAAAAGTTTCTGCGAGGCAAGATAGCGGACATCAAAAGATTGTGGGCTGACCCGGAGCTGCGGGCGGTGTATTCGGAATATGATATAAACACGGCGGTGTTAAATCGGGAAAAGGGTGAGGAGTTTCTGCGGAAATTTATACCCGTTATTCGAGAAGGGATGCAAATTATTGAAAATTTGGGCATAGTCGGAGCTGCGCCAAAAATAAAGTTACGCCGTCTTTTTATAGAATTAACAAAACATCAAAATGCCGAAAAGCTGACAACCGCTTTTCTGCAAAAAATCAAGAGAGAGATGAGACAAGTTTTGTACCCTCGATTTGAACTGGCATTTTTAGCGGCGACCCAAAATATGGATTTTGGGAAAGAAAACTTATACGAACACCTGGCCCGGGAGCTCGGCATTGGAAGTCAGGCACTTAATGTTTACCTCGCCCAATTTTTTGAATCAATTTTTATTCAACGCAAACTTAAAGAGTATCAAAAATCCCTTGGTCCAGCTAAAAATTCAAAGTTACAGGACGCAGATTTTATCAGCAGAATCGGAAGAGTAGACAGGGGCTTTGATAAATTAACCTGGTCGTTGCTATTAGACGACAAATTTCCCCGGATACCATCGAATGAACGAGAAGAAGTGCTGGAACAATTACAGATTCTAGGCGTTCCCGAAGACAAAATTGTGCAAGTGGTAAATATTTTGGGCAAGTTCACCGATTTTGAAAACAAAGAAAAATCTTGGCGAATGTTCCGACATCTCATACTGATGGATTTTGGCAAACTGCCTCTGCATCTTTTAATAAAATTACAAGAAGAACTTAAATGATCTCAAGTTTCATCCATTTGCATACCCACAGCCATTATTCTCTTTTGGACGGGCTCTCTAAGCTTGAAGATTTGATAGAGTTAGCCAAAAAATTCAACATGCCGGCCATAGCTCTGACCGACCATGGCAATATGTATGGAGCGATTGAATTTTACAAGCTGGCAAAAAAAGCGGGTATCAAACCGATAATCGGAGTGGAGGCGTATATGACGGCCAGATCACGTCTGGAGAAAAGCACGGAAGCAAACGGCACCAAGCGTTATTATCACTTGACTCTGCTCGCTAAAAATCTGGAAGGTTATAAAAATCTGATCAAGCTCGTCACTATCGCCAACTTGGAAGGATATTATTACAAGCCTCGAATGGACAAGGAAATTTTACGCAAATATTCCGGGGGTCTGATATGCCTCTCCGGATGCCTGGGTGGAGAATTATCGCAAACGGTAATGAAAAACGACCTGGTAAAAGCAGATAAATTGGTAGAGGAATATCGGAACATTTTCGGCAGAGAGAATTATTTTATAGAAATCCAATGCCACCCATCGGTAGAAAACGATAAAGAGGTAAGAGAAAAACTGGTGGCCTTGGCCCAAAAACACAATATTCCAATCGTTGGTACACAGGATTCTCATTACCCGTGCAGTGATGATCACGACGCGCATCATACCTTGCTCCAAATAAATACCCAGGGCGAAGGTAAAGAAGGAGCAAAATTCGAATTTGCAAATGATGACTTCTCTTTGCTCAACACCGAAAAAGCCATGGAGGTTTTCAAAGACATACCGGAAGCTGTGACCAACACGAATAAAGTCGCTGACATGTGCGACTTGGAATTGGAGCTCGGTAAATGGGTCTTCCCCGATTTTAAAATAGAGAAAGGAAAAACTTATACCGAAAAATTGCGCGAACTCGCTTATGCCGGCTTCGATCGACTGGGATTAAAAGAAACGCCGGAAATAAAAGAACGTGTGGAGTATGAACTGAAAATTATTTCCGACAAAGGTTATGAACCGTACTTTCTGGTGGTGGGAGACCTCCTTCATTATGCAAAAGAAAATGGAATTCTAACGACCATCAGAGGGTCCGTCGCCGGCTCTATGGTTACATACCTTTTGGGTATTACAAATGTAAACCCGATAACATACAAACTTCCGTTCGAAAGATTTTTGCATTCTCGTCGGCCCTCGGCCCCGGATATCGATATGGATTTTGCCGATAATCGTCGCGATGAGATGATCGAATACACAAAAAGAAAATACGGAGAAGACAAAGTGGCTCAAATCGGAACCTTCGGCACAATGATGGCCAGAGGCGCCGTCCGCGATGTGGCGCGGGCGCTCGGATATGAATACTCTGTTGGCGACAGACTTTCGAAAATGATTCCCGTGGGTTCCCAGGGTATGCCAATGACCATAGACCACAGCATGGAAATAGTGCCGGAGCTTGCCGACGCATACAAGAAAGAAAGTGATGCAAAGAAAATTATAAATCTGGCAAAAAAATTAGAAGGATGCGTTCGACACATTTCCGTACACGCCGCCGGTGTGGTCATTTCCCCCAAACCGCTCTCCGAATACGTCCCCCTCCAATACGATCCAAAGGGAGGAGACAAGAGTGAAGGAAAAATAATTACCCAGTATGACATGTATAGTGTAGAAGAAGCAGGATTGCTTAAATTCGATTTCCTGGGCATTAGAAACTTGGCAATTCTAGCTGATGCGGTTAATTTGGTAAAAAAATTTTACAATATAGACATAGATATAGAGCGCATTCCCTTGAATGACAAAAAAACCTTTGAACTCCTCTCAAGCGGCCAGACTGAAGGACTTTTTCAATTAAACGGCTCCGGTATGACCAGATACCTAAAGGAATTAAAGCCGACTTCGATCCACGACATCAATGCCATGGTGGCGCTCTATCGTCCCGGCCCCATGGAGTCCATACCGGAATATATAAAACGCAAACATAATCCAAAGTTTGTGAAATATCTGGATCCGCGGATGAAAAAATTCTTGAGCGAATCATACGGGCTGATAGTTTACCAAGACGACTTGCTCTTTTGCGCGTTGGAACTGGCCGGATACAACTGGGAAGAAGTCGATAAATTTCGTTATGCCGTCGGCAAAAAGATACCGAAAGAGATGGCGGCGCAATACGAAAAATTTACAAAAGGGATAGTTTCAAACGGACAAACTCAAGAATTCGCCGACAAACTCTGGAAACTTTTCGAACCCTTTCAAGCTTACGGTTTCAACAAAGCGCACGCCGCGAGCTATGGCAAAGTCGCCTATCAGACAGCCTATATGAAAGCCCATTATCCCGTAGAATATATGGCGTCCATACTTACCGCCGAATCCGGGGACATAGAAAAAATTGCAACTATTATAGAAGAATGCAAAAATATGAAAATCCCGGTACTGCCACCGCATATCAATGAAAGTTACGGTGGATTTACTTGCTTGTCTGAAAAGCCAGAATCAGTAATTAACGAAAAAAACAAGAGCGCAAAAATAAGATTCGGCCTTTATACTATTAAAAACTTGGGAACCGATATCGCTGACGCCATCATTGCCGAAAGAAAAAAGAGTGGCAAGTTTAAATCAATCACCGACTTTCTGGATCGAATCAAACACAAAAATCTAAACAAAAAATCCATGGAGGCATTAATAAAGTCTGGCAGTATGGACGAATGGAGCGACCGCGGAATAATGCTCGGAAACATGGAAGCAATGCTTATATACAACCACGAAGTGAACAAGCAAAACGAAAATCAAATTTCGCTTTTTGGAAACTCTGTGAACATCGAAGTCCCGCAATTCAAATTGAAAGATATGCCTATGGCCACCCAAGCGGAAAAATTGCTCTGGGAAAAAGAACTTCTTGGACTTTATATTTCCGGACATCCGCTTGACCGCCTGCGGGAAAAACTGAAAAGCAGAGAAATTAATATCAAAAAGATAAAAGAAGACCTGGGAAACGGCATTCCGGTCACCATCGCCGGCATCATAGAATCTTCTAGACAAGTAATCACAAGATCAAATGAGCGTATGGCATTTCTCAAGATTTCAGATCTTTCCGGCTCTATTGAAGCGGTATGCTTCCCCTCTATGTACAAAGATGCCGTTGATATCTTAATAACCGAAAAATGCATAGCCCTCTCCGGCAAGGTTTCATTGCGAAGCGGAGAAAAGAGTATTATAATAGAAGCGGTAAAAGAAATATGAAATTCAACAAGCCTGAACAAATTAAAATACCATTGTCTGGAAACATACATCCGACAGAAATTCCAGAAAGGCCAAAATATAACTTCGATAAAGTAAAGCGCAGTGATTCGATGCCGGTTGCAACAGCAATAGAGAATCCTTTGACTGCCGAACAACTCGCTGAAAAGCTAAAAGAAATAGAAGAAAAAGCTCGCCAAAGACGCGAAAACCACGCGCCTTAAACACTAATATAAAGTTTTGAAAAATATGGATAAACTGTTTAAAATCGAATTATTAAAAATTAATTTACTATATGTCCGGCCGTTTATATGGTAAACAAAAAAATAAAAAATGAGAGGAGAAATTTTAACAAAAATTTTGGAATTCTTATATACTGAGGTAATAACTCAAGCAAATTTTATCACAGCAGTTTTGGCAAGCGGTTATGGAGCCAGTATGGGAAAAATTGATTTCGAATATAGAAAACGGCAAAGAATCTCCGAGAATAATAAATGGCATGTAAAAGAGCAAAATAAAAGAATAAAACGATTGAAAATATTTTTGGCTAAGATGAAACATGACGGTCTGATTGAAAAAACAAATAAGAACAATGAAATAAAGATAAAAATTTCAGAAAAGGGAAAAAAGAAACTAAAATACTTAAAAAATCGGCTTCCATATAGAAAATACTCTAAAGAAAAACAAAGGGCTGTTGTAATAATAAGTTTCGATATACCAGAGAGGTTGCGAAAGAAAAGGCGTTGGTTGAGAGAAGTTATAAAAAATCTTGGTTTTGAAATGATTCATCAGAGCTTATGGACTGGAAAAGTTAAGATTCCTAAAGAATTTATTTTAGATCTTGAAAATTTAAAAATATTGGAATATGTAGAAATTTTTCAAATTAGCAAAACCGGAACACTAAAAAAATTTTAAAAATGGTTTTTGTTTACTATATGTCCGACCGGAAAGTTAGTAAATGAAATCTTTATACGCTAAACATGAAGAAACTATAAAAAGTCTACTCAAAAAAAATTCTTCCCTAAATCCCTGTTTTACCTATCTTGAATTTCATATATAAATTTATCTTAATATAAAAACTAGTTATACAAACTCATTGCTTTTTCTCTACTCTCGGAAAATATTGTTTCAATCGCTTCGGCGACAATTTTTCCAAGTTTTTTCAATATTTCCAGTTCGGACTTTTTGAATTCGCCAAGCAAAAAATTAAGCACCGCTTTTTCCCCTTTTGGTTTTTTGACAATTCCTTTCGAGGTCGCCGGAGAAATCCCCACTCTGATGCGCGTGAATTCCCGACTTTTAAGCGCTTTAATAATGGAGTCCAACCCATTGTGTCCTCCGGAAGATTTGTTAAAAGAAATTTTAATTTTTCCAAGCGGTAGATCGATATCATCGTAAACCACTATCAAGTTTGCCAAATCTTTTTTTGTTTTCACAAAAAGCGTTATGGCTTTGCCGGAATTGTTCATAAAAGTATCCGGGGTTATAAATTTTATTTTTAATCTTTCGAGCTTTTTTTCCGCCAAACCAGCCACAATTCGCCCGGCATTGTGCCTGGTATGCTCATACTCTTCTCCGGGATTTCCTAGGCCCACCACTAGTTTCATAAATTCATGATAGCAAAATTTATGACTCTGAATTTTTAATTTCAAATTATGCAATAAGATACACCATCTTGTCAATAATTTTTTGTGTTATAGTACCCGCATGGAATTCGGAGAACTGGAAAATAAAAAAGAGTCCATCGGAGAACTTGTCCGATTCGGATTGATTGCGATACTTATAATGGTACCCATACGGCTCTTTGTCGCTCAACCCTTTATTGTATCTGGATCCTCCATGTTCCCCACTTTTTTTAACGGAGACTATCTGATAGTGGATGAAATATCTTATAGGATAAAAAGTCCGGAAAGATTCGACGTTATCATTTTCAGATATCCAAACGAGAAAAAAAAGTTTTATATTAAAAGAATAATAGGCTTGCCGGGAGAAAAAGTAGAGATACGGGGAAGCACCGTCAGTATTATAAACCAGGAATATCCAGACGGGCTGGTGCTTGAACAGCCTTATGTAAAAAATAAATCAGACAACAACGCAATCTATGAACTTAAAGAAAACGAATATTTCGTGATGGGAGACAACCGCTCCGCAAGTTCGGATTCCAGATACTGGGGCGCGGTAGCGGAAGACTTGATAATGGGAAGAGCATTCTTGAGACTTCTGCCGGTAAAAAATATAGATATCTTACCAGGCTATTATAAACAAGCGGAATAGAAACAATGAAAAAGAAAGAAAAGATTAAAAAGAAAGACGGCTCGGCAGAACTCTCGGCGCCCAAGGGCATGCGAGACATAATGAACGACGAATATTACAGCTTTCAGGGATTCTTCGAGAAAGCCCAAGAGGTGGCGGTTTATTACGGTTTCAAGCCGATAGATACCCCGATATTGGAACACAAAGAAATCTTTACTTCCGGAATCGGAGAAGGTACAGACATAGTGGATAAAGAAATGTATACTTTAAAGACAAAGGGCGGAGACCACCTGGCTCTCCGACCAGAACATACCGCTCCTCTGGTACGCGCCTATATGGAGCATGGAATGCAAAATATGCCTCAGCCGACAATGTTTTATCAATACGGTCCTGTTTTCAGACATGACAAACCTCAGCGCGGACGCTATAGACAATTTTGGCAATTTGACTTGGACGCTCTGGGAAATGAAAAAAGCATTCTGGATGCTCTAATGATCAAAGTAGGTATAAGTATTTTGGAAGAAGTGGGGGCGACAAAATTATCGGTGGATATTAACTCCATAGGCGACAAAGAATGTCGAAATGGCTACTTGAAAGAATTAATTAATTACTACAAGAAAAATCTCTCTCAACTCTCTGCCATTGATCGTGAACGCCTGAAGACCAATCCTCTGCGCATCTTGGATTCCAAAGAAGAAAAAACAAAAAAGATAAACGAAGGCGCTCCTGAATCAATAAGTTTTCTGTGCGCTTCCTGCAAAAAACATTTCAAAGAAGTATTGGAATATTTGGAAGCGCTCGACATAGAATATAATTTGAATAAAAATCTGGTGCGAGGACTTTCATACTATACCCGCACGGTCTTCGAAATCATTGAAGAAGGCGGAGATGAAAATAGCGCGCCGCTTGCTATCGCCGGAGGCGGACGTTATGACTACTTGGCTCGTCAGATCGGCGGTAAACGCGACATTTCAGCTGTGGGTATTTCTATCGGAGTTGACCGAATCATAGCATCTCCCTGGTACAAAAAAATTTCTCCGCGCATTATAAAAAAGCCTAAAATATATTTTATTCAGCTCGGAGCCGAAGCGAAATTAAAGAGCTTAAATGTTATCGATATCTTACGCAAAGCGCATATTCCTATAGCCCAGTCCTTATCCAAGGACAGTCTGGCTTCTCAGCTTGCAGTGGCGGAAAAACTAGACATTCCTTACGCGCTCATTTTCGGAGTAAAAGAAGCGCTTGAAAGCGCCGTTATCGTCCGCAATATGAGCAATCGCTCTCAAGAGACGGTAAAATTGGAAAAACTGCTTGAATATTTAAAAGATCTAAAGTAGCCGAGATGAAAAAAATTCTTCAGAGTAAAGAAAAAGTCTTGCGCAAATTGGCGAAGGAGGTAAATATTCAGGATATCAAGACTCCGAAGATACAGAAAATATTAAAAGAAATGTCCGCTTCGCTTAAAAGCCAAGATGACGGAGTAGCTATAGCGGCTCCGCAGATAGGATATAGCCTGCGTATATTCGTGGTTTCTGGAAGAATTTTTGGAAAAGATTTCATTAATGCGTCGCTTCCCTCTTCAGACAGCCCTCCTTCACGACAAGAAAAAATAAAAAATTCCGTATTTATCAATCCAAAAATTTCAAAACTCTCTAAAGAAAAAGCGTGGGTGCCGGAAGGATGCCTTTCTGTCCGACCCTTATACGGCAAAACTTGGAGATCGGTAAAAGCTTCAATCGTGGCATACAATGAAAACGGCAAAAAATTCGAAAGGGGCGCCTCCGGGCTTCTGGCTCAAATTTTCCAACATGAAACAGACCATTTAAACGGTATACTCTTCACCGACCACGCCAAAGATATAAAATCCGAATTACCAAAAACCCATGAATCAGAAACTTAATTTTGTATTCTTTGGCACGCCGGAAGTGGCAAGTGAAACGCTGGAGATTTTAAAACAGGCAGGATTTTTGCCGGCATTCATTATAACTTCGCCGGATAAACCTAAGGGCCGCAAAATGCTCATTATCCCTCCGCCAGTAAAAATCTGGGCGGAAAGAAATGATGTTCCTTATTTGCAACCTGAAAAATTAACTCGTTTAGAGACCAAGCTCCCAAGTTGTGATTTATTTGTGGTGGTGGCATATGGACAAATTATTCCCGAGAAAATTCTGAATATGCCCAAGCTTGGTTCTATAAACATCCACTATTCCCTGCTCCCGAAATATCGTGGAGCTTCCCCCGTCGAGTCGGCTATTCTCGGCGGTAAAACAGAAACAGGTGTCACTATTCAAAAAATGAAATACGAAATGGATGCCGGAGATATCATTGCGCAAGAAAAAGCAGTGATTCTACCGGATGAAACGGCACCGGAATTGCGCAAACGATTGATAAAAATCGGCGGGAATCTTTTGGTAAAAACATTGCCGGATTTTGCCTTCGGCAAAATCCGGCCCGCGCCCCAAGACGAAACCCAAGCGACTTTTTGCAAAAAAATCAAAAAAGAGGACGGGCTCATAGATTTAATTGACGACGCGCAAAAAAATTACAACAAATTCCGCGCTTATGCCTTCTGGCCCAGAATTTTCTTTTTCAAAAATGGCAAACGAATAATAATCACTAAAGTAAAACTTACGGATGAAAAATTCATAATAGAAAAAGTAATTCCTGAAGGCGGGAAAGAAATAAATTACAAAAATTAGTACTTTGACGTAAAAGGATTTCTCTTAGAAAGACCTTTCATCATTTTTTTGATGCTCCTCGCTCCGCGCTGAAAGAGAGTTTGAGCGCGATCTTTATTTTTGTTTATTTCTTGAAAAAGATTGTCTTTTACTTCATCTACCGCGGCATACAGATCGTTTTTGTCGGCGCTTGTATAAAATTTTTGGCCGTCAATATTGATCAGGCAGTCTGCATGAAAGACATCTCCGGATTTATGGTGATTGGTAGACCTGGATATTTCAAAATTCACCATTACTTTTCTCTGTTCTTCTTCTATTCTAGATAATAATTTTTCCAGATTGGTAATCCTCTTGACCACATAATCATGCGCGGTGTCTGGAAGTTCCATATTTTTACTTTGAAGATTGATTCGCATAATTGCATTATATCACATTTTTCTTCTCCAAGATCTCCTCTCCTTCCCGGGTAAAATACCTCTTGAGCCACATTTGAAGCATTACAAAGAGAAAAAGAATAAGAATCACAAACCCTATTCCGGCATAAATATTTTGTAAAATTCCGGAGATAAAAGTAAAACCCAATCCGGAAAGAAAACCGATGGGCACGAGAACAAGAAGCCAGACTAAAATGGCAAGCATATCATCAAAAATAAAATTTTTGAAAGCAATACGCGTCTTGCTAACATACAATATAAGCACTACCCGGGTGCCTATCAAAAATTTCGCGAAAATAAGAGCAAATAAATGATTGCCACGGCTTATTTTGCGGATCGCTTCGGTAATCAGAAGAATAGTGGCGATAGCATAACGATGATTAAAAATTTTATCGGCTGTTTTGGTTCTGCCTAAAACAAACCAAAGAACATCCGAAGACAGAGTTCCCAGAAAACTTACCAGAAAGAAAGACGGAAGCGGAAAAAATCCCTGAGCCGCCAAGAAAGAGAGCGTGATCATGGCCACTTCCCCGCCGAAAGCCGCTCCGAGAAAAATCATTAAATATTGCAAGACCGGATAATTAAAAAGAAAAACTTGAAGCCAGAGAATAAAATCAGTCATCGGATATTATTTCTCTTCCAAAATATAACGATCGAGAATAGCTTCGAATATAAGCGGAACCACAATAGTGGCGTCTGATTCGATCACGAACATTGGAGTGTCCACGGTAAGCTTATCCCAAGTTATCTTCTCGTTCGGAGTAGCTCCGGAATATGACCCATAAGAAGTGGTAGAATCCGATATCTGACAAAAATATCCCCAAGGACGCACGGGCTTTTTAAGATCGTATTTGATGGAAGGCACCACGCAAATCGGAAAATCCCCGGATATTCCTCCGCCAATCTGGAAAAATCCCAAGCCCGGACCTTCTTTAGCCAGCTCTGCATATTTATCATAAAGATACATCATGTATTCCACTCCATTTCGCATAACTTCGGGCTTTATTTCACCAGCTTTACAATATCCGGCAAAAATATTTCCAAGGGTGGAATCTTCCCAACCCGGCACCACTATGGGTAAATTTTTCTTGGCCGCTTCGAGCAACCAACAATGATCGGGGTTGCCTTCGTATTTATCCTTGAGTTCATCCGAAAGGAGTATTTGGTAAAAATATTCGTGCGGAAAATATTTCTTTTCTTTCGCCTGCGCATCTTTCCACTTTTTCAGAATTATAGGTTCAACCACCCGAAACGCTTCTTCCTCCGGTATAGAAGTATCAGTCACTCGCCTCTCTCCGCGCTCCAAGATTTTCTGATCGTCTGCCTTGGTAAAATAGCGATAATCCGGATAATCTTTATAACTTTTATGCGCCACTAAACGAAAAATAGATTCTTCCAAATTTGCCCCGGTGCAAGAAATGGCATGAATTTTGCCGGCCCGAATCATCGGCGCCAACACAACTCCAAGCTGGGCGGAAGACATGGCTCCGCCAATGGCAAGAAGCATTTTTCCTCCATCATCCAAGTGCCTCTTGAAAGCAAGAGTGGCATCTTTCATCTGCCGAGCGTTGAAATTATGAAACAATTTCTGAAAAAGTCCCAGAATTGAAATTTCTTTCTGCATGAATGTATTATAACAAATTTGCATTTTAAAACCAAATATGCGATAATGGAAGCATGAGTTTAGTGGTTCAGATTCTGCCTTACTTGCAGATTATTCTATCGGTGGTCTTAGTTCTATCCATCCTCCTCCAGCAAACTTCAGCAGGAGTAGGTGGCGCTCTGGGAGGAAGCGACAACGCTTCTTTCCATCAGACTCGCCGAGGATTTGAGAAGTTCCTTTTCTTTTTATCCATCATCTGCGGAATATTTTTTGCTTTATCTTCGCTCCTTAGTATAATAGTAAAAGCCTAAACAGGGGGCGAATGGTTTCTGACCGTACTCTATTTGAATTATGGAAAATTTTACCCATCGCATGCATCGGTTGAAACTTGCCGGCAGATTGCCGGACAAATCTGAAATAAAAAAAATACTCGCTTCATTTTCAAAAAAGGAGTGGGGAGGGGTCGCCGTTTTGCTTTTCATATTCACCTTGAGCGCTATTCTGATGTTAGAAAGCATAAATAAATCTTTTATGATAGAAGTGCCGTTGCGTGGAGGAAAAATAACGGAGGGTATCGTGGGTTCCCCGCGTTTCGTCAATCCCGTAGTTGCTTTTTCCGATACGGATCAAGAACTCTTGCCGCTTATATATTCCGGATTGATGCGAAGAAATTCATCCGGAGGGCTGATACCGGATTTGGCCGAGAAATATGAAATCTCTGAAAATGGGCTTATCTATACTTTTACTTTGAAAGATGATTTGTATTTTCATGATGGCAATCCCCTCACTATCGAAGACATTATTTTTACCATCGAAAAAGTTAAAGATCCTCTTTTAAAAAGTTCAAAGAAAGCATTTTTTGACGGAGTAACGGTAGAAAAGATAGACGATAAAACCTTAAAATTCACTCTTAGGCAACCCTATGCGTCATTTCTGAATAATATGACTCTGGGTATTATTCCCGGCGCGCTTTGGCGCGGATCTCCCCTTGAGCTCAATGACGCAAATACCAAACCGATAGGTTCGGGACCTTACATGATTACGGAAATAGGCAAAAAATCTTCCGGAATCATAGAATATTACAAGCTTGAAAGTTTCGGAAAATTTGCCCTGGGATCTCCATATATAAAAAATTTAACTTTGCGATTTTATCCAAACGAAAATGAAGCAATTTCAGCTTTAAGGAGAGGCGCGGTCAGCCAAATCAGCTCTATCGCGCCTTCCTCCGCAGAAGTGCTCAAGGAAGAAGGATATAGAGTGGAATCTTCAGTTCTGCCTCGAGTTTTCGGTCTTTTCTTTAATCAAAATCAAAATCAAATTTTTACCCAGAAAGCGGTGATCCGGGCCATAAACGAGAGTGTAAATAAAAATCGCATTGTGCGAGAAATCTTAAACAACTACGGAGTTCCCATCAATAGCCCTATCCCGCCAAAAATGCTACCCGAACAAAAATCTTCCGAAGAGAAAATCTTCGCCCGGGAAGACATAGTATTGAAAGTAAAAAATGATCTGGCAAAAGATGGCTGGAAAAAGGGAAAAGAAGGATATTTGGAGAAAATCATCACCGAAAAAGGTAAGAAGACGACTATCCCTCTTCAATTTTCTATTTCGACCGGCAACGCTCCGGAGTTGGCTAAATCGGCAGAACTTATTAAGGAAAACTTGGAAGAAATAGGCATGAAGGTGGATATAAAAACTTTTGAAATCGGCAGTTTAAATCAAAATGTGATTCGTCCGAGAAAATACGATGTCCTGCTTTTTGGACAGATTGTCGGAAACGAATCCGATCTTTTCGCTTTTTGGCACTCAAGCCAAAGAAAAGATCCGGGTCTCAATGTAGCCATGTATACCAATGTAAAAGTGGATAAAATTTTAGAAGACGCCTTCGCCACTTTGGACGAAAAAGAAAAAAATAAAAAATACGCCGAATTTGAAGCTGAAATAAAAAAAGATATGCCTGCCGTATTCTTATACAGTCCCAGTTTTATATACATAGTGGCAAAAAATCTGCGAGGACTTGTTATGAATCAGATTACTTCGCCGACCGATCGCTTCTTAAACATCTATTCCTGGTACACGGAAGTCGACAATGTATGGAAAATATTCGCTCCGAATTAAAAATAAAATGAATAAAAAAAATAGATTATCGTTCAGTTCTCTAAGTATCGAACCCGCCCGGCAGACAAGCGGATCATCTCGACCCGGAAGCGGAGGTCATGGAATTACGAGCGGAAAAAGATCGCAAAGAAGCTCTTCCTACCAATATTCCAAAAAAAGATACGGTGGAGGAAGAAACGCGAACCGATCTTTTAGCGCCGGCAACCGATATAAAAAAGAACTGGATGGCAAGATACCGCCGCCGGAAGACGGTATAATCCGCATTATTCCGCTTGGAGGCGCCGAGGAAATCGGCAAGAATATGACAGCCATAGAAATAGGAGAAGACATTATAGTAATCGATGCCGGTATGCATTTTTCGAGCGAAGAGACGCCGGGAGTGGATTATGTCATCCCAAACACCACCTACCTCGAAGAACGCAAAAACAAAATTCGCGCTCTTTTTATCACCCATGGACATCTGGACCATATCGGAGGGGTTCCCTTGGTATTGTCTCGCATAGGCAATCCTCCGATATATTCCAGAAATTTGTCTATTTTAATGATGCGCAAGCGTCAGACGGAATTTCCCCACTTGCCTCCAATGCAAGAAAATATAGTGGAAAAAGACAGCACGGTAAAATGCGGAAATCTGAAAGTAAGATTTTTCGGAGTGACTCACACTATTCCGGACTCCATGGGTATAATCATTGAGACTCCAGAAGGATGGATAGTAACTCCCGGAGACTACAAGCTCGATCAAGTGGATGGATTGGTAAGTGAAGAGGAAGAAAAAGAATATTCTATCTTCGACAAAGCCAAAGTGCTTCTCTTGATGACCGACTCAACCAACATAGAAAATGAGGGCTGGTCCCTGCCGGAGAGTAAGGTGCACCAAGGATTGGAAAATCTGATAAAAAAAATCACGGGGCGGATTATTATCGCCGCCTTCGCATCACATATCACCAGACTGGCTCATGTGGTAAAAGTAGCGGAGTCGCTAGGAAAGAAAATAGCCATAGACGGCCGTTCTATGAAAACCAATATTGAAGTGGCCATCGAAGCCGGATTCTTCAAACCCAAAAAAGGCGCTATAATCCCTATCGAAGAGGTGGCAAGCTACCCGCCGAACAAAGTGGTGGTGCTCATGACCGGAGCTCAAGGAGAAGAATTCGCGGCTCTCAACCGCGCGGCCAACCGTTCGCACGCCAAATTTTCTCTCCAAAAAGGAGACACTATTATTCTCTCCGCTTCCATCGTGCCGGGCAATGAACGAGCGGTAGAGCGGATGAAAGACGGGCTGGCTCGCCAAGGAGTGCGGATCATTAGTTATCGCACGGCCGGCGAAGACTTTGTGCATGCCACCGGACACGGCAATAAAGAAGACGTAAAATGGCTTCATAAAAAAATACATCCTAAATTTTTCATCCCCATTCATGGCAATCACTATCGGCTAGTTCTGCACAAAGAGCTTGCTATGGAGTTAGGAATGAGCGAAGAAAACATAGTGGTGCCGGACAACGGATCCATTATTGAGATCTCGCCTGACGGGGAAAAAATCCAAGCCCGAAACGAAAAAGCTCCGGCGGGACTCATGTTGGTAGACGGCGCCTCGGTGGGCGACGCACAGGATGTGGTTATCCGCGACAGAGTGATGCTTGCTCAAGACGGAATGTTTGTGATTATCGCTCTCCTTGAAGAACGCACCGGTAAACTTAAAAAATCTCCGGATCTAATCTCCCGCGGTTTTGTATATCTTAAAGAAAACCAAGAACTTCTTCGAGAAGTAAGACTCATGATTAAAAAATCAGTAGAGATCAGGCCGGAAAATCGGAGTATAATCGATCTCGATCGGATAAAAGCGAACTTGGGAGAAAGCGTTTCCAAATTCCTTTTCCAAAAAACGGGTAAAAGACCTTTGGTCATTCCGGTCATCTTAACCGTATAAAAAAATCCATGGGCAATATGAATAAAAATATCAAGCTCGTCTTCCTAACAGGGTTTTTCTTCTCTCTGCATTTGGCCATGGTTTCTTATATAAACTCCAGTTTTCTGTCCTCTTTCTTCTCCGAAGGAAAAGTGGGTATTTTGTATGTCATCAGTTCCTTGGCTTCCATACTTACCCTGCTTCTCATCCCGAAAATTCTGCCCAGGCTCGGCGGATATAAATTTCTGCTTTATTCTTCCCTCTTTAACGCCCTGATGCTTTTTTCTCTGTCTCTCTCCCATAACGCCTATATCACAGGATTTATGTTTGTGGCTTATTGGATTTCAAATAGTCTGATTGTATTCGCGCTTGACGAAATTTTAGAAATAGTGGGAGAAGGCTTTCAAGTGGGCAGAGTGCGCGGTATATATCTCACTATATTGAACACCGCTTGGGTCCTCTCTCAGCTTGCTTCTTCGCAAATCCTGATTGATTTCTCTTTTTCTCTTCTTTATCTTATTGCATGCGGGATAATGCTTTTATTTTTCTTTATTATTCTTCTGAGTATGAGAAACTGTCCGGATCCCAAATACGATAAAGTGCCTGCCTTTGGTTCAGTTGTAAAATTTTTCAGAAACAAGAATCTATCGCGCGCTTATGCCATGAATTTCCTTCTCCAATTTTTCTTTTCCTGGATGGTGATTTATACCCCGATTTATCTATCTCTTCATCTGGGCTTCACTTGGAGTGAAATAAGCATCATCTTTACCATTATGCTGACCGCCTTTATCATAACCCAATATCCGCTCGGAACTCACTCGGATAAAGTAGGGGAAAGAAAAATGCTCGTTCTGGGCTTTCTTGTTTTATCGCTTGCCACTCTTTCGCTTTTTTTCATTACCAAACATACGGTTCTTATCTGGGCGATTATTCTCTTCTGCACCAGACTCGGCGCCGCCGCAATAGAAATAATGAGCGATGTATATTTTTTCAAACATATCAAAAAAGAAAACGACGAATTTGTCGGCATTTACCGGAACACCGCTTCGGCAGCTTATATATTAGGTCCTCTCTCTGCTTCTGTTCTGCTCTTTGTCATACCGTCTTTTAAATTTATTTTTTTGATTCTCGGGGCCATTATGCTTTCGGGTATATATCTCGCCTCGACGATTAAAAAAAACGATATATAAAGTTATATTATTTTAGAATAATGATACATTGTGCTAGGATTGTGCTAGGTCTTGCCTAGCACAGTTTGGTGCATTATAATGGAAACATGTCTATAAGAAAAGTATCTTTTGCACCCGGTGAATATTATCATTTATACAACAGGGGTAATAGCAAACAAAGAATATTTCACGATACTCAAGATTATTGGCATTTTATTACTTTGCTTTATACTTGCAATTCTGAAAATAATTTCAAGGCATTTCTTTTTAAAAGAAATAAGGAAGATCCGTATCTTTGGGAAAGAGGCGGACAGCTTGTCTCAATCGGCGCATGGATTTTAATGCCCAATCATTTTCATATTTTGATTACAGAAAAAGAAGAGGGTGGCATAAGTAAATTTATGCAAAAATTATGCACGGCTTATTCTATGTATTATAATAAAAAATACAAAAGAACCGGCGGATTATTTGAAGGCAAGTTTAAGTCTAAACATCTATCCACCGACAGATATTTAAAATATATTTTTTCTTACATTCACTTAAATGCTATAAAACTAATTCAAAAAGATTGGAAGGAAATAGGTATAAAAAACAAAAAAGAAGCATTAGAATATCTGGATAACTACAAATACTCTAGTTATTTGGAATATGCGGGCCTAAAAAGGAAACAGAACGCAATTTTAGACAGAAAGACATTTCCTGATTATTTTCCGTCAATAGCAAATTTTAAGAAAGAAATTTTGGAATGGATAAGTTATCATGACGAATTTGATTATTAAAATAAATTATTGTGCTAGGGATTGTGCTAGGTCTTGCCTAGCACAACTAATCATTGAATCCCTTTAAAAGCTTCCAGAATTACTTGAATAGTTTGCTCGGCGCCATTACGTAAAATACGCAGATCGACAGTCTGTCCAATTTTTTTCTGTCCCACTAAAGACGAGAGACTTGTTTCCTCTGTGATTTTAACGCCGTCAATAGAGAGAATAATGTCTCCTTCTTTTATTCCCGCCCGAAGGGCCGGACTTCCGGGCATAACCGCCGGATTGCCGGCGCCTGATCCGGCTTTTATCAACACCCCATAATCTACCGGCAAATTATTTGCTTCTTTAATTTTGGAATTTATTTGAACATATCTCACTCCAAGATATGGACGCACAATTTTTCCGGTAGTTTTTACGGACTCTATGGCCCCTTTCACGCTATTTACAGGAAGAGCAAAACCGATGCCTTGGGAACCCTGTACCACAGCCACATTAACCCCAATCACCCGACCGGAAAGATCAAGAAGGGGTCCGCCAGAATTCCCCGGATTGATAGCCGCATCGGTCTGGATAACATGATCCAAAAGCTCAACTTGGCCAGTGGAATCTCCAGCCGAAACCGAACGTGAAAGACCTGAAATTACCCCCACTGAAACCGTATTTTTAAATTCTCCCAACGCGTTTCCGATAGCGATCACGCTCTGCCCGAGGAAAAGCGAATCTGAATTGCCAAGCGGAAGATGCGAATAAGCAAAGGAGTTGATTTTAAGAAAAGCGATATCAAATATCGGATCGCGATCTACCACTTCCGCCGCATGTCTTTTGCCGTCATTGGTATACACGGTATAAATAGCGGTAGCATCATTCACCACATGTTTGTTGGTAACGATCAATCCATCGTTTGAAACGAAAAATCCCGATCCTCCGCCAATTTCTTTTTCTTCAGTGCCATTTTGTCTGTATTCCGGGACAGCACCGAAATTAAATCCCGGGAAAAGTTCTTCCAGGGGATTTTTTTTCTGATTAGGATTTATATAAACTTCATATTTGGGAACTTCTTTGGAAATCACAATGGCCACCACGGCCGGATTGGTTTTCTTTACCGCGTCTACCACAAAATATTCTTGGGTAAAAATCGATTCTTTTTCGATTATTTTTTCGGTGATATCCGCTTTAGAATTTTCCTCAACATCTGGAGATAAAGATAAATACCCTTTCGCAAAATATCCGAAGATTTCTCCGCGGAAATAAAACAGCACTCCCGCGCAGAGGAAAATAAACAAAACCGAAACACCGATAGCGATCAAAAACATGGAGAGAATGTTTCTTTCTCCGAAACTTTGTTTTATAAACTTGAAAATATCTTTGCTCTCCATAATATGGATTATACTTATACCTTTTGCCTAAGCAAGTGATTTTTAAAAATATTTTTTTTATACGGCTTAAGCCTGATTATTTTCACCAAAAGACCTTTTTTTTTAAGGTCTTTTTCTAAATTTTTGACATAATGTGTTTGGTCATAACCAAGCGCGATAATATTCGGACGCTCTTTGATAATGTGTCCGAGATAATTTTTAATTCCGGAAAGCACGACTTTATCCACCAACTTGCATTTTTTAACAAGATTCATTCTTTTTTTCTCATTTAATATCGGTGATTTGCCTTTTATTTTTATCACATTATTTCTGCGCGCAATGGAAACAATTAAAAAAGATATTTTTGCTAAATTTTTCGCTTGTTTGAAAAAATTCAAATGTCCTTCATGTAATCCGTCAAAAGTTCCGAAAACCATTATTTTCTTTTGTTTATTTTCTCCCAACATACGGTATTCACTGTAACCCCCTAATTTGTTATTCTGATCTCCACAAACCCAAACTCCTGCATATTGGCGGGACTCACTAAAAGAGCTTTCTGAAAAGAGTCCCTCGGATCCGATATTATCGTCTTCACAATGGCTACCACGTATGGAAATATTCCCGGCAATATCGCCACGCTTTCCTCTGGAAGAACAAAATCTCTCGGTAAAATCATCTCGAAGTTTCCCCCGCCCCGCCCCGCCACTTCCATCACAACTCCCCCGCCGTTTACCGCCACCCGCATCTTTTCTCCACTGCTTGAGAATAAAACAACTTTTGAAGTTTTTGAATAGACTGCGGCTACCCGGCCAACAGGCACATTACCCAGCGCAAAGACCATGTTTCCCGTTTCAACTCCGTCTGTTTCTCCCACATCCACGATTAAAGTGTCATAAGGATTTTGGTTTGGCTTGGAAAGAACAGCCGAAAGAAGAAAATTTTCTTTTTCTTCTTTTCTGCCGAGAATTTCCTTAAAGCGAGAATTTTCTTCGAGAAGCGAATTGTAACCTAAAAGCCTGACATCTGCTTCCTTTAATTTTAATTTTAAACTCTCATTTTCTTCGGCAAGATTTTTTTTATACATAAAAGCGGAGTCTAAAGAGGAAAAAACAGAACCTATGCTTCTTCTCAATCCGAGCATGGGACGAAATATGGAATGAACGGAAGCAGAAAGAAAATTGGAAAGCGGTTCGCGGAAATAAAAAAATATAATAACGAGAAACGCAAGTGCAACTATGCTCAGGATTTTTTTTCTTTTCAATTTTCTATCTAGGAGGTAGTTCATTTTGGTGGCCAATTAAAACTTCCTTAAAAGAAGTTAAATCATCCAGCATTATGCCTGTGCCGCGAGCCACGGAAGAAAGAGGATCGTCCACTACATATACTGGAATTTTCAAAACATTCTGGAGTAAAGTATCAAGCCCTGAAATCAATGCGCCTCCGCCGGTCAAAGTGATGCCTCGATGCATTATATCCGACAAAATTTCCGGTGGAGCGGTTTCAAGCATGTCTTTCACTCCTTCCACCAAAAGCCCTATGGACGAAGAAATGGCTTCTCGAATATCTGAATCCGTCACTACCACCTGCCTGGGAAGTCCGGTCAAAAGATCTCGACCATGAATTTCCGCTTCCATGTATCCTCCGGGTAGAACTGAACCGATAGAGATTTTCACCGTTTCCGCCGTACGTTCTCCTATTAAAATCTTGAATTCATCCCGCATATAACTGATAATATCATTCGATAATTTGTCTCCGGCGATTTTGAGACTTTTTGACTTCACAATGCCTCCAAGCGAGATCACCGCTATATCCGTAGTGCCTCCGCCTATGTCTATAATCATGGAACCTACCGGGTCTTTGATAGGCAAACGCACTCCGATGGCCGCCGCCATCGGCTCTTCTACTAGATACACTTCTCTCCCGCCGGCTGATCTGGCGGCATCATAGACAGCTCTGGTTTCTACATTAGTCGTCCCGGACGGCACACCTATCAATACTCTGGGTCGGCCAAGTTTTTTTGATATTTTATCCGCCTTGTTTATAAGATAAGAAAGCATTTCTTCCGTCACTTCAAAATCCGAGATTACTCCGTCAACAAGCGGACGCACCGCCTTGATGTGACCCGGAGTCCGGCCCAGCATTTCCTTTGCTTTGGATCCCACCGCGAGCACTTGATTGGTTTTCTGATTTACCGCCACTACTGAAGGCTCGTTTATTACAATGCCATGACCTTTCAAATACACCAGAGTATTCGAAGTGCCCAGGTCTATGCCTATATCGTTTGAAATTAATTTGTAAAATTTTTCGAGCATTATTTTCCCAAAGTGAAGGCTTGGCCTCCATGGAGGCTAAGCCTTCAACTGGCTAGTAATTTAAGTAAATTTTCCAAAGAAACAATTTTATTTTTGTCTTCTGTTCGTTTTTTTATTTCTATTCCCCCCTCTTCAAGACTTCGTTCGGAAACCACTAAACGATAAGGTATGCCGAGCAAATCCGCTTCGGTAAATTTTTCTCCGGCTGAAACATCTATCCTGTCGTCAAATAAAACTTCAATACCCGATGCGGATAATTTATCGTAAATTTTTTCGGCTTCTTTCAGCACAGTTTCGTCCTTCCCCAAAACAAGAAGGTGTACGACAAACGGCGCGATAGACTCCGGCCACACTATCCCCCTTTCATCGGAAAGAACTTCCACCACTGTCCCCATTAATCTACCCAGACCTATACCGTAAGCTCCCATTATGACCGGTTTTTCTTCGCCATTTTCGTCTTTAAATACAAGCCCGAGTGGAGTGGAATACCTATTGCCGTATTTAAAAATATTTCCTACTTCTATTGATTTTTCTTTAACAAGATCGTTTCTGTCAATACCCAAATCTTTCAAAATTTCGTCCTGCATGACTTCATCATTAACTGCAATATTTTTTTTCTTATCAATATAAATATAATCTTCCCCCACATCACAGACAGTCTGAAATTCATGACTAAACTTGCTGAACATTCCGCCGGAGGCAAATGTCAAATATGTCCTATCTCCAATACCTATTTTGTCATAAACATTTTTATACGCCCGAATTAACTGTTCATAAAAAGTGTCAAGTTCGTTCTGGCTTACATTGAAAGAATACATATCTTTCATTAAAAATTCACGTCCGCGCATTATGCCCGACTTAGCTCGAAGTTCATTTCGAAATTTGGTCTGAAATTGATATATATATCGAGGCAAATCGCGATAGGAGCTTATGTGTTCTTTCATCATTCTCGCCATTGGCTCTTCATGAGTACATCCGAGTCCGATTTCGGTATCATTTTTCAATTTTGTTTTAAACCAGACATCGATTTTTTTATCATCCCATCTACCTGATGCTTTCCAGATTTCCGGATCTTGTAAAGCAGAAAGTGAAACCTCTTCACCACCTATTGCATTCATTTCTTCGCGAATAATGTTTTTCAGCTTCTCAATAACCCGCAAGCCGAGCGGAAGATAATCATACACACCGGCCATTTCTTTATGTATAAAACCACCTCGAATCAAAAGCTTGGCATTCCTGGATACCTCATCGGAGGGGGCTTCTTTTCTGGTTCTGGTAAAAAGTTTCGATTGCTTCATACAGGTCATCTTAGCCTACAAAAGCCTTTTGGTCAAAGCGCAAACATGTAAAAATATTTGCAAAAGCTCTCGGTTTCTGGTAACATGGCTTCCATGAAGAAAATTGAAAATGAGACCGTGGATGCCCCGCCTCCGATGGAGAAAATGTTCGAGGCCGGAACCCATTATGGATATTCGAAATCAAGACGACACCCTTCGATGTCGCCTTATATATACGCCACCAAGAACAATTCCGATATTATAGATTTGGCAAAAACGAGTCTTTTACTTGAAAATGCCTGCCAATTCGTCCGAGATCTTGGAGCCAGAAATAAAATCATGCTCTTTGTCGGCACCAAACCGGAAGCCAAGGAATTAGTCAAGGTCGCGGCGGAATCTTTAAATATGCCTTACGTAACGGAAAGATGGATCGGCGGAACATTGAGTAATTTTTCCGAGATAAAAAAAAGGATTGCGGTTCTGGAAACCTATCGCAAAGACAGCTCGGAAGGCGGGCTCAAAAAATACACGAAGAAAGAAAGATCGGTAATGGCAAAAGAAATGGAAAGATTGGCTAAATATTATTCCGGACTGGTGGGATTAAAAAAGACCCCGGAAGCTGTTTTCATAGTGGATGCCAGAAAAGAACATATAGCCGCCACGGAAGCCAGAAAAGGAAACGTGTCGGTAATCGCGGTGGTAAATTCCGACTCGGACATAAAAGATATAGATTATCCGATCATGGGCAATGACGCTTCCATTCCGTCCATCAGACTTTTTACCGACACTATCGTTCAAGCTTATAAAAAGGGGCAAATGTCGGCGCCAAAGAAAGAATAACAAGAAGACTTATGCCAGAAATCGCTATCACCGCGGAGTTAGTGAAGGAGCTTAGGGATGCGACCGGTATTTCCATAATGCAATGCCGCAAGGCGCTTCTTGAAGCGGAGGGTGATATGGAAAAAGCTCTCCTTGTACTTAAAAAGAATAGCGCGGAAGTAGCTCAAAAAAAGGCGGACCGCGAGACCAAAGACGGACGAGTGGCAATAAAACAAAAAGGTCGGAAATCAGTCTTGGTCGCCCTTCACTGCGAAACCGATTTTGTGGCAAAAAATGAAGATTTCATAAATTTGCTCGAAATACTTTCGGAAAAAGCATTCAGTAATGGAGCGGAAAAAACAAAAATACTGGCAAAAGACCTGATCGATCCGGTAATTCAGAAAACCGGAGAAAATATAATTTTAGGGGAAATATACGAGCTGGAGGGGTCAACTCTGGGAAATTATGTGCATAATAACAAATCAGCCGTTATGGTTTCTCTTGATGGAGGAACAAGCGAACTTGCCAAGGATATAGCCATGCATGTCGCCGCCATAAAGCCCGAATACATAAAAGCAAGCGATATCGGCGAAGAGGCGCGAAGGGCGATGACCGAAATCTTTCAAAAGGAAGTGTCGAAAATAAATAAAGAAGAAGAAATAAAAAAGAAAATGCTTCAGGGTAAAATATCCGCTTATTTTAAGGAACGCACTTTGCTCGACCAGCCTTTTGTCAAAAATCCCGAAGAAACAATCGGCCGTCTGCTTGAAAAAAACAACGCTTCCGTAAAAGAAATAAAAAAGTATTCCATATAACAATGCCATGGTTATTCTTCTCTCTTCATTTTTTATATCGCTCATATCTCTGACAATTATCTTTGGCAGAAAATTGATTGCAATCAGAGAGCAAGAAGAAAAAATCGTCGAACAAGAACATGCGGAAACAGACATACCATACATGGCTGAAATCAAAGAAATTATCATAAGAAAAATAAAAAAATATGGCTATTTGGGAATAGAAACAATCATAAGAATATATTTCCGTTCTTTAAATTTTTTGAAGGCTAGATATGAAGAATTTAAAAAGAAAATAGAGGGAAAAAACAACGTAGAAAACAAATTCTCCGATAGAAAAACGAACGGTTTTCTGAAAATGGTTTCAGACTATAAACACAAAATCAGGCAAATCAAGCACAAAGTAAAAGAGGAAGAAAAAAAACCATAAGTATGCTAGTATTGGAAGTCAATACAAGCCGGAATAGCTCAGCTGGTAGAGCGCCACTTTTGTAAAGTGGATGTCGTGGGTTCGAATCCCTCTTCCGGCTCCAGAATCAAACTCAAAAATTTTACGAAAAAACCTTTAGGTACACTGCTGGAGTCCTTATTAAAATCAGCCAGAAAATCACGCGCCGCGTAAGCGTGGCGTGATAGCGTTAGCGGTTTCGGGCGCGATTTTCGTCAGGCGAGTTTTTTAAGGGAGCGGTTTTTGGCGGTAGATTTATAACACACAGGTAAAACAAAAAGAGCGGTTTTACCGCTCTTTTTGTTGTTCTCCATTATTTATCGTATCCGTTAGGCGGTGTTGCGCCGTCCCAAGTTAAGCCAGTTGCCGTTACACCGGTTATTTTGGTTTCGTAGTGTCCGGATGGAGCGTTCTGGTAACTGAATGTTACCATTCCATTGCTTCCGGTTGTGCCAGTGCCGGCAGCTTTTAGTAAGGCGTTAAGATAGAGTTCAATTGATACGGAAGCGTTGGCAACAGGATTGCCAAAGTCGTCAATCACCGCTATATGGATATTCAGATGTTTGTCGCTATTTTTCCCGCCCTCGGTTGTATAGGTGATTGAATTTACTATTGCGGTAGTGGATTCGGACGGGGCAGGACCGATTGAGAAATTCGCCGTGCCGCTACCAGAAATGCTTCTTGTATCCGTGGCCGTTACATCAACTGTGTAATCGCCATCTGTCAATCTGGAAATATCCAGATTGCCGGTATAAGTTCCCGGAATGGCTGTTTCAGCAAAGCTGACAACCATTGCTGTGCCATTTACCATTGTAGCGAAGTCGGATGAACTCAAGCCGCTTATCGCATTGCCTTTTTCATCTGTTATCGCCGCTGTCAGTATGGCTGTAGTATCAACTCCACTCTCATAGCTCGTTTTGTCTGTGTTGACATTGACATTGACCGTAGGAGAAGGCGGTACAAGAGAAGCAATTGCGGCTGCGACATTAACTAATCCATAGCCGTAATGCGTGTCCTTTCCAACTGCTCCGATATCATCAGCCGTAGAGTTGAATATCGCTCTTACTTCGTCGTTGATTCTCCCGTTACCATTATTGTCTGAAACTCCGGCCGCAATCACAAGCGCGGCGGCACCGGCAACATGCGGAGAGGCCATTGATGTTCCGCTACTTTCCTTATACCAGTCGCCGTCCAAGATGAAAGGCTGGGGGTTATGCGGGCTGTTGCCGTCGTTCCAAGAAGAAAGCACTGATACGCCCGGAGCGGCAAGCTCTATTTCTTCTCCCGTGCTTGACCAGCTTGGCCTTGTATCATTTTTGTCGGTTGCCGCAACCGCGATTACGGAAACGTATTTTGCCGGATAAATTACATTATTACCTTTGCCACTCGGCGTTCCAGAATTTCCACCGGCGGCCACAATCACTAAACCATCCGCTTCCGCGTTGTCAAACGCGGCTTTTACCGTGCTGCCCGGGTCTTGCGAACTACCCAAGCTCAAATTAACAACCTGTAGTCTGTTTAATACTGCCCAGTCCATAGCGGCAATTGTTGCGCTCCAAGAACCAGAACCTGAATCGTTTAATACTCGCAAAGAATAAAGCGCGCAACCCGGAGCTACGCCGACTACGCCCAAATCATTATCTTCAGCGCAGGCAGTTCCGGCAACATGCGTGCCGTGTCCGTAGACATCGGCAGGATCGCCGTCATTTTCAACGAAATCTTCACCGCCAGCATAAACGCCGTCCAAATCCTGATGAAGATAATCAATGCCGGAATCAATAATGCCGATTTTTATGCTGGTGCCTTTATTACCGCCGTCATGCACTGTACCGGAGCCGATTCTCTCAACGCCCCAAGCGTTCACAAGCTCGGCATCCACCGCGTAGACCGTTCCGTCTAATTCAACGGCGGTTATATTTGGATTGTTCAATAATCCCTGTATCGCTGCCTCTGGAACGCTCGCGGCTACGGCAGGAACAATCGTATAACTAAATCTCACTGTTCCTCCGGCGCGCTCAACAATTGCGCGTTCGGCAACGCCGGGGGTTTTATCAAAACTGACAAAAACATCAATTTTATTGTTGCTTGCCGCTTGAACTTGTGAGTTTGTCGGTCCAATTACTCCGACAGCCGCCATGCTAAATACAACACCTAAAATAAACGAATACGATAGAATTTTTTTCATAGAATTAACCTTTGTTATTTAATAATTATTGTTAATAGGCCTTTGTACTTTTAATATATCAAATTCTACAAATCGCGCAATAGCAAAAAGACGGTTGGTTGGTTGGTTGGTTGGTTGGTTTGCGCCGTTTATTGTATGACGTTAGAACCTCTTTGTTAATACCCAATGTGTGTTCTGGATTAAGAGTCGTTGAATTGTGGTAATGGTTGAGGGATACAAGAGTCCTCTCTAATGAAAGAATACTCTATCCACAATAGAATTACCAATCCCAATAGAACCCCCTCTTACACCTCACTCTCTAGGATGTTAACAAAGTTAATGACGTTAAAAGAAATAAAAAAATAGCTGTGCCTTTGAGTACTCAAAGAATGGAAGAAATTTTTAATGAACTAGGAAGACAGGGCTGGAGTCTGTGTGAGACGGTTCCACTTGTCACTAATGTTGCTCATGCTTTTCGTTATGGTACTCGGACTACAGCAGTTCAGTTTATTTTCCAGCGAGCGATTTTGTGAATCCTCATCTTTCAACTTAATAGTGCTTTACGAGTTTATATAGTAAATTCCATAGAACTGTGTTTTGGATTAACATCTACATATAACAACTAGGATAGAATATGTACTCAAATTGCCCTGCGGGTTTCTACGATCACATAAATATGTGCTAGGCAAGACCTAGCACATACCTACAATTCAAAAGACTTAGTCACTTTTGCTTCCAGTTCTTCAATCCCGTGAAATCCAGTCATGACATCATCATCCACCACCATAGCCGGCAGTTTGGTATCTTTTATCTTATATATATTTATCATTGCGTCCACGGCGGAGAGACCAATCGAAAAATCAAATGAATATACACGCAACTCTCTATATTTATCCCGTAAAAGAGAAAGCGTCAAGGCTTGTCGTTCACACTCACCGCAATATTCACGGTTCGTGTAAAAATAAAGTATAAAAGCGGCTTTGGTTCCGCAACGGGCGGAAATTTTCTTCTGAAGCAGGTAATCTTTGATTTCCAAAAGAGAATAATACTTTTTCAGATAGGCGACTTCGTCGTCGTTGCCCAGATTGCTCTCGCCCCATTCCAACTTTCGGCCAAGTTCGTCTAATTCGTCGGACAGGGCCAGACCAGAGGTATTCTTGCAAGAAAGTTCCGAAAGCAGGGAAAATTCCGTTTCCGAAGAAAGAATATTGATGGCAATCTGATCTTGGATGGATTTTAGTTCCGCTATTTTTCTGCTTCCGAAATAATTGCTCAAATATACAGCTGTCATAAAAAGAAAAACAGTGATAAAAAAAACAATTATATATTTTTTCCAATCAAGTAATCCGGAATTCATGATTCGTAATTCATGGTTTCTAATTTATCTTCTATTTCCAAACCGGCACCACTGAAAAAATAGTGTTCCAAACGGCTTTCAATATCCAAAAAGGGGCAATCAAAGCAAAAATGGGGAAATAATAAAGCATTTCCGGAGAAAATTTCCATCTGTCTTCAGATATCTTTCTGCCGAAAAGTATGGAAAAAAGCACAATAAAATATATTATTGCCATCAAAAAAAACGGGGTCTTGGCGCTAAAAAAATACGGATCAAAAGCGCCAGTCATTGCTGATAAATTCAATCCCGCCGTCTGAAAATAAATAAATTTGGAATGCAGAAAGGCGCCGACATTGTATATTATTTTCCCGAACAAAAACCCCACGGCAATCACGGAAATGATGCCGGTGGGCAAAGTGAAAAAAGCAAAATTCCCGTATCGTTTCTTAAAAATAACATCTCGATAATCAATGGTGTTATTTATAAATCCATATATCCAGCGCAATCTCTGGCGAAAAAGTTTCTCCAAAGTGGAAGGGGAAGACGTATAAACATATGCGTCGTGGCAATGCCCGATTTTATAATAATTTTTTTGCATTCTATAAGCAATCTCCATGTCCTCGGTATTGTGCGCGTGGCGATAAGGACCCAAATCATCAAATACCTTCTTGCGAAATATGGTAAGCGGTCCGGGAGTGACATTGATGGCTCCCATGAATCCAAACATCTTCTTCATATATACACCCATGTAATACTCTACGGTTTGGATATTTTGAATGAAATTCTTCGGATTATAAATAGTAACTGAAGGCGCTACCGCCATAAGCGAAGCATCTTCTTCAAAATAACTCATAATCCGAACCAGAGACTCCGGGTGGGCGATAGAATCGGCATCCAGGCATCCGAAAAATTCCGTCTCGGTATGCTCCAGTCCCAAGTTAAGCGCGGTATGTTTACCTCCATTTTCTTTTCTGAAAAGCTTTATATTGGAATAATGCGAAAACCGACACAAGGCCCGCCAAGTGCCGTCCGTCGATCCGTCATCCACAAGAAATATTTTGAGTTTTTCTTTCGGATAATTGATACCAAGCAGAGATCTCACTGTTTTATAAATAGTTCTTTCTTCATTATAAGCGGGCACAATCACGGTCACAAACGGATATTTGGAAAGAACGGTTCCGCCTCTGCGAACCGTTAACCCCCCTCTATTTTCCAGAAAAGTCACAAATAAAAAAACCTGCACATACACGGACAAAAAGACAAATATCTGAAACACAAAGACGGGGATGTTTTCCATAAGACATCCGAATCATATCATTCTCGAATCAAAAAACCAAGCTTTACTGAACGCTTCCCTGCGCCTTCTCGTCCATACAGACGGTACACACTCCGTCTTTGCACCCTCTGCATCTGCCCCAATGAGACATAAATATTTTTTTAACAGCGGCAACTCCGACCAATATATATACGATAGACTCAAGAACCGGCACGGAGCCAAGAAGCATATTGATCACATTCCAAGATTCCATGCTTCCCAAAAGCGCGCCAAGGCCCACCAGACCCCAGTTCAAGCCTCCCACAATAAGTAAAACTTTGCCGACCCAAAAAATTCCGCCCATACCTCTGCTTCCATGACCACAACCACAATTTGAATGACACATAATTTTTAAAGTTTAATGTTAATACATCAATTATATATTTACAATCAAGAAAATTGCAAGTCGTGGAAAATACCTGTATAATGTCCACCATGCAAAACAATAAACAAATGGCAGGCGCGATTATCCTGGCGGGAGTAATCATCGCCGGAGCAATTTTGTTGAAAGGCAATACTATCCGTCCCCCCGGGGGGCAAGCAGAAAATTTCGGAAATTCAGGCAATCCACCGGAAATAAATATACGGGCGGTATCGGAAAAAGATCATATTTGGGGAGATAAAAACGCAAAAGTGGTGGTGGTAGAATATTCAGATACGGAATGTCCTTTTTGTAAAATTTTCCATGCGACTATGCACCGAATAGTGGAAGAAAACAAAGGCAAAGTGGCTTGGGTCTATAGGCATTATCCTATCCCCGAACTCCATTCTAAAGCACCTCGACAAGCCGAAGCGACCGAATGCGCCTATGAGCAAGGCGGAAATGACGCTTTTTGGAAATATATAGACAGAATTTTTGTCATTACTCCTTCCAACAACGGTCTCCCGGATGAAGAATTAACCAATATAGCGGAATATTTGGGATTTAACACTTCTTCTTTTTATACTTGCCTTGAAAGCGGAAAATATAAAAATAAAGTGGAAAGCGACATCGCCGACGGAAAACAAGCCAAAGTGAACGGCACTCCTTCGTCTTATATATTGGTAAACGGCAAAGTGGTGGATCTCATCCCCGGAGCACAACCATATGAAACGGTGATAGAGAAGTTGAACGCAATAAAATAAAAAAAATAATATTCACTCTTACACATCTTATTAAAATCAAAATTAGTAAATAATTACCACAATAGACACGGCCGTTGTTATTATGGTAATATAACAATATGCGTTTAATTGACCAAGAATCAAATTCCGGAAAAATAATCCGCGCTCTCGGATATGGAATGGGTATATCTGTAGCTTTATCTAATAGGGGGACAAGTTATAAAATGACAAAAATGTTAGTTAAAGAAATTTTTGGTTTAAATAAAAAACCCGAAAATTATTCTAGATATTTTTCTAAATTAAGAAAACAAAAACTTTTATACATTAAAAAGATTGGGGGTGATCATATTGTATCTCTTACAGAGAGGGGTGAGGAAATTTTGTTAAGATTTAATTACGAAAATTTAGAAATAAAAGAAAGAAAAATATGGGATAGAAATTTTCGTATGGTTATTTTTGATATTCCAGAGACTAAAAGAAATGCTAGGGACTCACTGCGAGAAAAAATGAAAGAGTTGGGTTTGGTAAAGTTCAACGATAGTGTTTGGGTATACCCGTATCCCTGCCAAAAAGAAATTGATTTTGTCGCCAATTATTGGAAGATAGGAAAGTATGTACATTTCGCTTTGGTCAGAGACATCACAAATAAAGATTATTTAGAAAAATATTTCAATTTATAAACCATTTTATGTCTTTATCATTATTTTTTTATTACCATAATAACCACGGCCGTGATTATTATGGTAATTTCAATTTAATTAGTATAGTACTTGCTTTTTTGTGACTAAAAAACTACTTTGACTATTTGTTTCCTTTAGTCAAAGTAGTTTTTCAGTCTTGAAATTTTATCGTGCTGACGAAGCTTTTCATGCACTTTTGCCTCGATTTGACGGATTCGTTCCCGAGTAACTCCGAACTCTTCGCCCACCCGCTCCAGGGTATGCTGAATGCCATCGATAAGTCCATAGCGCATCTCCAAAATTTTACGCTCTTTGGAATTAAGCTCATCCAAAACTTCTTTGATTTGATCGGAAAGAATACGCCTCGAGGATTCTTGATCCGGACGCAGAATCTTGTCGTCGGGAATGAAATTCTCCAAAGTTGATTTATCGTCATCGTCTCCGACCGGAGACTCGAGCGAAACCGTTTCCTGGGAAATATTTTCAATCACATGAATTTTCTCCACCGGAATACCCATTTCGGTGGCAATCTCTTCCGCCAGAGGTTCGCGTCCCAAATCTTGAGAGAGCCTGCGATGCACTTGCTTGTATTTGGAAATAGTCTCCACCATATGCACCGGAATACGAATGGTTCTCGACTGGTCCGCCAAGGCGCGGGTAATAGACTGACGAATCCACCAAGTGGCGTAAGTGGAAAATTTATATCCCTTAGTCCAATCAAATTTTTCCACCGCCTTAAAAAGACCTAGATTTCCTTCTTGGATAAGATCAAGCAAAGTCAGATTCGCGGAGCGACCGACATATTTTTTGGCAATAGAGACTACAAGACGCAAGTTGGCTCGAGCAAGCAGATTGGTCGCTTCTATATCCCCTTTTTCTATTCTTTTGGCCAGTTCTCTTTCTTCGCTCGCATGGATCAGCGGATACTGCCCTATCTCTTTGAGATACATCTGGATCGAATCATACATGCCGGACTTGTTCAAATCCTTATCCGAGATATCCACATCTAGATTGAGCAGATTTCCTCCCTCCAACACATCAATGCCGGAAGTGGCGAATTTCTCATACAGCTCGTCCAGAAACAAAATATTATTTTCGATATCCGGGATAGTTTTTAAAATTTCATCATAGGTAATAAACCCCCTTTTTCTTCCTTTTTCGACAAGGGTGGCCGCAAAGCGTTCTAGGGATTCCTGTTTTTTCTCCGAGACGGTCAGCCTTTTCGCAAACTTTTTCGCCTTGACGGCTTTTTTTTGTTTCGTCCGACGTTTTAACTTTTTTGATAATTTAGGCTTTTTATTTTTTTTCTTCTTTTTCATAATTTTATTTTATTTTTTTAAACGACCGCTTTTAATATTTTGTATTTTCTGATTTATTTCGGCTATCTCTTTTAAAATTTCGCTTGATTTATCCGCTTCCCCCGCGCTCTCAACCAGACCAAGTTCCCGCATTTTTGTTTCCAGTTTTTCCTTTAAACATTCCACTTGCAGGTGAAGCAGCATTTCTTCCAAATCTTTGTCAAAGGGAGCGCTTCCGTAAAAAACTTCGGCTTCAAAAATCAGGTTTTCCTTTTCCTTCCCGTAAGTTTCCAAAAGCTCTTCCGGTTTCCTGCCTAAAACTTCGGAAATTTCCAGAAGTATTCGATCCGTATCTGTCTTTTCTTCGGGTAGACTTTTCTGCCAGAAAACAACCCCCAGTAATCTGCGTATTATATAATCTTGGCGTCGCATTATGCCGGAATCCGGAGAAGCAATTCCCGATTCAGATTCTCCGTGTTTCTCCCCCATCATCCGATCCTTTTCTATTTTTTTTAAATCTTCCTCCAGGGCGGAAAGAGGCACGGAAGCGAGATCGCTTATTTTTTTAAGGAAATAGGATTTTTCGATAGCACTCGAAAGAGAATCCACATAAGGCAAGATTTTTTCTTTGATGATTCGACCGGCTTTACGCATATCTCCGCCGGCATCTTTCAAAGCTCCATTCAGCAAGAATTCAATCAAGTGTTTTGAGTTTTTTATCGCTTCTTTCCAAGACGGCGCGCCATCCCTGGATATCAGATCGGCTGGATCGGACCCTTCCGGAAGATTTGCCACTTTCACGTCCATGCCAAGAGAAAGAGCGATCTTACCCGCTCGCGCGGTCGCGGTCATTCCCGCCTTATCCGAGTCAAAAGCCAGCACTAGATTGTCGGACAGGCGACGAATAAGCCCCAAATTCGATACTACATTTTCTTTGGATACTTCCGTATCAGAGAGAGCGGTTCCGCTTGTAGCTACGGTATTTCTGAACATGGCCTGATGCGACAATACCAAGTCCATCTGTCCTTCCACCAGAATGGAAAAATTATTTTTTCTGATCGATTCCTTGGCCTTGTCTAGACCGTAAAGCACGGAAGATTTTTTAAAAATAAGAGTTTCCGGAGAGTTTAAATATTTTGCGCTTTTTCCATCGTCTTTAAAGATTCTTCCCGAAAAAGCAATCACTCTTCCGCCCGAATCGGAAATCGGGAATATGATTCTGTTGCGAAAACGATCATAGAATCCCCCGGAGGATGAACCTTTCTCGCTTTTTTTTGTCAATCCGGCTTTTTCTATTTCGCTGTCGGAAAATCCTTTTTTTTTCAGATAATCGTATAAATCCCTCCATTCTTCTTTTGCAAAACCGATTCTGAATTCCTTGACGCTCTGCTCCGCAAGTCCGCGCGATTTCAAATATTCCATTGCTTCCCGTTGATGAGACAAATTGTCGATAAAGCGCAAAGTAGCGGCCTCCATAACCAAGAGCAATTTTTCTTTTTCGTCTTTTTTCTCGACTGAATAATCGCCAAGCTTCACTCCCGCCCTATCCGCAAGCATTTTTAACGCTCCTTTGAAATCAAGTCCTTCAAAATTCTCCACAAAAGAAAAAATATCTCCGGAAGCTCCGCAACCAAAGCAGTAATACGTGCCGCGATCCGGCGAAACAAAAAAAGACGGGGTCTTCTCATTGTGAAACGGGCATTTGGCTTTCAAATTCACACCCGCTTTATCCAACTTTATATAAGATGAAACCACGTCTTCGATGGAAAGCTTTTCTTTGATTTTCTGTACGGGTGAGCTCATAAAAAATTATATTCGTACCGCTCATTAATTTTTCTAAAACCCCGTTCCGGCCGGAATCAACCTGCCGATAATAACATTTTCCTTCAGGCCTCGAAGATTATCCACTCCTCCTTTAATGGCATTTTCAATCAGCACACGGTTGGTATTCTGGAAAGACGCGGCGGAAAGCCAGCTTTTGGTGCGAAGAGAAACCTCGGTAATGCCCAAAACCACCGTTTCCGCTTTAGCTTCCTTGCCGTTTTCTTTTGCCACTCTCTGATTTTCTTCGATGAAAGCGGTATTTTCCACAATATCGCCGCTCGAGAAATTGGTTTCTCCGGCGTCTTTTATCTTGCGTCTGGAAAACATCTGGCGAATGATTATTTCCGTGTGTTTCCTCGAGATCGAGGCGCTTTGCAATTCGTAAACCTTGTTGATCTCGCGAATAATATATTCTTCCACCACATTTTTGCCACCATATCTGAATATTTCCGCAATGTCGGCCGATCCATCGGTCAAAAGTTCGCCCTTCTCTATCCGATCGCCAACTTTAACGATTGGTATTCTCCTAAAAGAAACTGTATATTCTATCTCGGCCGACTTGCTCGCCGCACCAGCACTTTGACGGAGCGAACTATCTTCCTTTAAATCAGAAAGAACCTTAATAATTTTTTCCTTGCCGTCCTTATCCTTTATCTCGACAACTTCGCCGTCCGTCTGCGACACTACGGCCGGATTTTTTGGCACCCTGCGTTCGAAAATTTCTTCCACTCTGGGAAGTCCGGTGGTAATGTCCGTCCCAGCCACTCCTCCGGCATGAAATGTCCGCAGGGTAAGTTGGGTTCCCGGCTCGCCGATCGCTTGAGCGGCGATAATACCTACCGCTTCTCCCTTGGCCACCAGATGGTTTCTGCCCAAATCGAGCCCATAGCACATTTGACATAAGCCGTGAATAGTATTGCAAGTAAGAGGAGAACGGACAAAAATTTCCTCAAATCCATACTCCTCTATTTTATAAGCCTCTTCTTTGGTAACCAAGAAACCTTTCTTGTAAAGTGTTTTGCCGTTTTTATCTTTTAGATCTTCTTGAAGCACGCGTCCGCGTATATTTTTTGACAGTGAAATTTCTATGCCGGAAATATTTTCTTTACGCACGATCTTGCCTTCTTTCGTTCCGCAATCTTCTTCCGTAATAACCACGTCTTGGGCCACATCCACCAGCCTGCGGGTCAGATATCCGGCTTTGGCGGTATTAAGCGCGGTATCCGAAGCGCCTTTTCTGGCTCCATGGGTAATCACGAAATACTCAATCGGAGAAAGTCCTTCCAGATAGCAAGGAATAATCGGAAACTCGAGAGTTTTTCCTTGGTTGTTCTGGATCAAGCCAATCATGCCGGTCATTTGAGTTAACGAGCTCATCGTGCCCCTCGCTCCGGAAGTAAATAAATCAAAGGTGGAACCGTTCTTATCGAGAGTACCCGGCAAAACCCTTTCGATATCTTTCTTCACGCTCATCCAAATTTCAATGGTCTTTTGATATTTTTCTTCCTCTGAAAGAAGACCTTCACTCCATTGAGAAATAATTTCTTCTTCCATTTTTTTTCCTTGAGCGATGATCTTGGGCTTCTCTGAAGACACTTTAACATTGTCCAGTCCCCAAGTAGTTCCGGAAACAGTGGAATATTTGAATCCGAATTCTTTGATCTTGTCCAATACGGAAGGAGTGGAATCAATGCCGTAATGCACGATAAGCTCGTCGACTAAGGCGGAGAGTCTTTTTTGATTCATCTCATTATTCACATAAGCGAAGTCGTTCGGCAAAATACTATTGAAAAGCAATCGGCCCACGGAGGTCTCAAAAATTCCTCCGTCAAACTTTTTATATTTGGAAGTATCGGTGGCCAGCACTTTTACTTTTGCGCGCAAAGATACTATGCCGTATTCGTAAGCGGTAATGGCCGTGTTGGGATTGGAGAAATATTTTCCCTCGCCTTTTTCTCCGTCCATGGATTTAGTCATCCAGTAAGCGCCAAGCACCACATCCATACTCGGATGCACTATTGGGTCTCCGTTTTGGGGTTTTAAAAGATTTTTATCCGCGGCCATAAGACGCGCAGCTTCACCCTGGGCTTCAGCCAGCAGAGGCACATACACCGCCATCTGGTCCCCATCGAAATCCGCATTAAAAGCCTGGCAAACGAGCGGATGCACTTGAATAGCATTTCCTTCGATCAAGATCGGATTAAAAGCCTGAATACCGAGACGATGAAGGGTGGGGGCACGGTTAAGAAGCACAAATTTTCCTTGAATTACTTCTTCAAGCATGGCCCAGACTGCGCTTTCTCGCTCCTCGATAAGTTTATTGGCGCCGCGAATATTGAAAGCTAGTTCGGCTTGAAGAATTTTTGAGATAACAAAGGGCCTAAAAAGCTCAAGGGCCATATGCTTGGGCAATCCGCACTGATTTAATTTGAGTTGGGGTCCCACCACAATAACACTACGACCCGAATAATCCACTCTTTTACCGAGAAGATTTTGGCGGAAAAGTCCTTGTTTGGATTTTAGGTTGTCGGACAGAGACTTGAGCGGACGTTTCTGCGATTGACTCATGGCGGTAGAATCATTTTGTTTGGCAATCGAATTGTCAATAAGCGCATCCACCGCTTCTTGGATAATTCTTTTTTCGTTTCGCAGAATCACATCCGGAGCGTTTATTTCCTTGAGCTTCTTTAGGCGATTATTACGATTGATAACTCGACGATATAAATCATTCAAATCCGAAGTGGCATGCCGGCCACCGTCAAGCGCCACCATCGGACGCAATACCGGAGGAATAACCGGGATAACGGTGAGAAACATCCATTCCGGTCGGATATTCGCATAAGTCATGGCCCGAATCAGAGAGAGTCTCTTTTCCAGTTTTTCTTTTTCGATCGCGCTTGATTTCTCGAGCATGGCTTCCGTTGCCTTCTTGAGCTTGCTCAAATCAAGATTTTTGAAAATAGAATAAATGGCTTCCGCGCCGATATTGGCTTCAAAACAGGTTCCGTATTTCAAAGAGAAGTGATGGAAAGAAATCTCGTTCAGTACTTTTCCTTCATAAATCTCGCCTATTTCTTTTTTAGTCACGGTTAGCAGATTTTTCAACTTTTCTTTTGTTTCTTCATCAACCGAATTTTTGAGCTTCATCTTGTATTCCTTGTCCAACCCCTGGATAAGCGCCTCTTTTTCTTCTTCATGAACTTTGGTAATGATATAACCGGCAAAATAAATTACCTTTTCCAGATCAGAAACAGGAATATTGAGAAGAATGCTCATTCGGCTTGGAACCCCGCGCAGAAACCAAATATGGGAAACCGGAGTGGAGAGCTCAATGTGGCCCATGCGTTCGCGACGCACTATCGAACGAGTAACTTCCACTCCGCATTTCTCGCAGATGATATCCTTGTAACGAATACGTCTGTACTTTCCGCAATAACATTCATAATCCTTTTCCGGACCGAAGATCTTCTCATCAAAAAGGCCGCCTCGTTCGCTTCGCCCGGTGCGATAATTTATCGTCTCCGGCTTGGTAACTTCTCCGTAAGACCATTCCCTTATTTCTTCCGGAGAAGCAAGTTTGAGCGTAATGTAATCAAAATCGGTTGTATTTAAGGTTTTCATGGAAATTAAAATTATTTTTTATTTTTCTTTTGGACCATTTTTTTTCAGTTCTACTTGAAGCGCCAGCCCTCTTAAATAATTGAGAAGCACATTGAACGACGCGGGGGCATTCGGCGGACGAATAAGCTCGTTTTTAATAATGGAATCAAAGGTGGCTGAACGACCGGAAATATCGTCAGATTTAATAGTAAGCATTTCGCGCAGAGTATAAGCCGCGCCATATCCTTCAAGCGCCCAGACTTCCATTTCTCCGAATCTCTGCCCTCCGCCCTGGGCCTTTCCTCCGAGCGGCTGCTGAGTAATCAGAGAGTAAGGACCGATAGACCGCATATGAATCTTGTCTTCCACCATGTGGTGAAGCTTGAGCATATACATGTATCCCACCGCCACATCCTGTTCGAACGGCTCGCCGTTTCTGCCGTCAAAGAGCTTCACTTTTCCATTCTCCGGCAACCCGGCTTTTTTTAGTTCTTCTTTTATCTCCTCATGTCGCGCTCCCAGAAAAGGAGGCACTATGGCCTGATAGCCCAGAGTATTGGCCGCCATCCCGAGATGCATTTCTAAAATCTGCCCCAGGTTCATACGGGAAGGCACGCCCAAAGGAGAAAGAATAATATCGACTGGCGTTCCATCGGCCATATATGGCATATCTTCTTCCGGTAAAATAGTCGAAATAACTCCCTTATTCCCGTGTCTGCCGGAGAGTTTGTCTCCCACGGAAATATTCCGAATTTGAGCCACTTCAATCACTATTTTTTTGATGATGCCGGCTTCAAGCGTATGTCCCAGATCGCGAGAAAATATTTTCACTCCGATTACTCGTCCTCGTTTGCCGTGTTCCACGCGAAGCGATGTATCTTTTACATCTCGCGCCTTCTCGGCAAAAATAGAACGAAGAAGTCTTTCCTCGGGAGTAAGCTCGGTCTCGCCTTTGGGAGTGATTTTACCCACCAAAATATCATTTTCTCTCACTTCCGCGCCGATGCGCACAATCCCGTCTTCATCCAGATCTTTTAGCTTCAACTCGCCCACATTCGGAATATCTCGCGTGGTAATCTCAACTCCAAGCTTAGTATCTCGCACAGTGCAGATAAATTCTTCCACATACACGGAGGTAAATTTACTTTTTTTCACCAAGCGCTCGGAAATGATAATGGCATCCTCGTACGTGGATCCGGACCAAGAAAGAAAAGCGACGAAAATATTTTGCCCCAAGGATATTTGTCCGGAAACGGTGCTTGAGGTATCAGCCAGAAGATCTCCTTTTTTTACTTTATCTCCCACGGAAACCAGCGGACGTTGATGAAAAACAGAAAAGTTGTTATTTCGCAAAAAATTTATCAAATTGTAAGTCTTGTCTTCAACCACTATTTTCCTGGAATCAAGATAAGACACTACCCCTTCTTCTTCAGCCACCACCAGCCTGCCTGAATCCCGGGATGCCGATTCTTCCACTCCGGTAGCCACCAATGGCGCTTCCGGCAAAACGCACGGAACCGCCTGCTTCTGCATGTTTGATCCCATGAGCGCGCGGTTGGCATTGTTATGTTCCAGAAAAGGAATCATGGAAGTGGCAATGGAGAAAGCTTGATTGGTGGCCACATCGATAAAGTCTACGTCGTTTCTATGCACGGTACCCGGCTCGGTCTTGATACGGGCTTCTACTTTTTCCTCGGTAATCTTGCCGTTTTCGTCATAGGGAATACCGGCATGCGCGATATTATATTTCTCTTCTTCAAGCGCGTTCAAGTAAACAATTTCTCCGGTTAATTTGCCGTTCTTTACTTTTATATAAGGAGTTTCAATAATCCCGAATTCGTTTATTTTGGCATAAGTGGAAAGATGTAAAATAAGTCCGATGTTCGGACCTTCCGGAGTATGGATGGGACACACGCGCCCATAGTGCGAAGGATGCACATCACGGACTTCGAGTCCGGCTCGCTCTCTGGTAAGGCCTCCGGGGCCCAAGGCGGAAAGAGTGCGTAGATGCTCTATCTCATAGAGCACATTTTCCTGCGCCATAAATTGAGAAAGCTGATTGGTGGTGAAAAATTCCTTTATGCGAGCCTGGAGCGGACGCTGATTTATGATATGTATCGGAAGCGCGGTATCCACATCAATAATGGACATGCGATCCTGGATGTTTCGCTTGATCTGCATCATGCCAGTGCGGATCTTCTGCTGTAAAATTTCTCCGACAAAGCGGACCCGTCTCTGGCCCAGATGGTCTATATCATCCGCTTTCGCTCCCGGAGTATTGTTTAAATTTATAATATGAGCTATCACGAGAAACAGATCTTCTTTGGAAATAGTCCTACGGGCAAGCTCTTTTTCTTCCATGGATTTCCCGAAACGCTGATTAAACCTGAATCGGCCGACCGGAGAGAGATCATACCTCTCGACGGTAAACAGAGAATTGATAAATTCTTTGGCGTTCTCGGCGGTAGCCATGTCTCCGTCCCGAAGACGCTTATATATTTCTATGAAAGAATCTTCCAGATTTTTTATGCCATCCTTGGATAAAGAAACCTTCATCGCTTGTTCCACTCCGGGGATATTGACTGAATCCTTAAGAATTGCTTCATTGTTCTCATAGCCCATAACGCGAAGAAGAGCTGTGGCGGGGAATTTTCTTTTTTTATCTATGCGAATGTAGATGCCTCCGTCGGATTCGGATTCTATTTCTATCCACACGCCTCTGGCTGGAATAATTTTAGCTCCGAAATATCTCTTGCCTTTATTTTCGCTTTCGGTAAAGAAAACTCCGAACGATCTCGCAAGCTGGGGCACGATTACTCTTTCCACTCCGTTTATGATGAATGTGCCGTGAGAAGTCATAAGCGGCAATTCGGACATGAAAATCTCCTGCTCCTTGATGGTGCCGAGAACTTTGTTGGTGAGCTTTACTCTGATTTTGAGCTGACCTTGGTATGATAACTTGTTGATTTTAGAATCCTTCTCCCCGGACTTCGGCTCGGAAATGGAAAAAGAAGAGAACTCAATTTGAAACTTTTTTCCGGAATAATCCGATATCGGAGAAAATTCTTTGAAAACTTCCCCTATCCCATGCTCTATGAGCCACTTGAAGGATTTCACTTGGGCCTCAATTAAATTCGGAAATTTAACCAGGGGCTTCTTGTACCTGGAGAAATACTTCTTGGGACGGCTTATTTTGGTATGCATATTATTAAAATCAAAAAGGCCCTACTAAGGCTTTAAAATGATAATAAAACGGAGATTGCATCCAAAACTCAATCAATGAATCTTTATTACCGAGAGTATACTCTTTTTGAATTCTTTGTCAACCATATATAGAGATCCCCAATTTGATCACTTTCTCCCCTTCTTCCCAATAGTACAACTTCTTCGCATATGCTAGAATCTTATACAATTCAAAAATTTAAAGGTGGAAATAATTTCTGAGTTTTTCTTCTCTCAATAAATTTTCTACGGTTAAAATCTCTACGAACTTACTTACTCCGAAGAAATCGGCAATGAAAATAATTTCATCTTTACAGGGATAAGGAAAAATCCAGGCAGATTTCTGGAATTTGAAGAAATTTAATTCCTTTAAATGATAACGCAGGGCTTCCCTGCCTTTGGTAAATCGCATTGGAATATCAAAAATGACCAATCTCCATTTGCCATCCCATTTTTTTTGTTTTTTGATTTCCATTAGATCAATAGCGAAGGCTCTTAATCTCATTTTTCCCTTTTTAGTAATTTTAACAACTGTTTTTCCATTTTTGTCGCAGATATATTCGATCAACTTCTGATTTTTGATATTATTAACAGCGCTTTTGATTTGTATTTTAGAATATTTTTTAGAACCCTTAAACATTTTAAAACATTGAACCGCATTACCCATAGCTGAAGCCCCTAAGACAAGAATCGGAATTGAAGCGATAGCCAACACACACAGGGCAACTGTGGCGATTTTGGCTTCAGTTGTCTCAGAATTTAAGAAGTCTCTCAACTTTTCCGTATAATTATCTTTGTCCGCCATATGTACAAGATTATAGCATATGCGGAATTTTTATACATAGTGGATTATCCATCAACATTGTGTTCATATTGTGTTCATATTGTGATAAATCAAAAAAATATTAAATATATGTTAATATATTATTCATGGATCAGGGTCCGCCAAAACCGGTTATACGTGTGGTTGAAAATGGCATAGAAAGGGATGAAAGTCCCATACTTGTTTTTGTTGATGGAAAAAATAGATTATATAAACGAGAGATAGGAGAAATGATGGAAAATGGAGATATAACAAAAAATAATATTGCGATGTGGGCAGGAGAAAATGAAGCAATAATTGATTCCAGAGCTTATGAAGTTCTTAAAAAAAAATGCGGTAATGATATAAAAAAACTTAAATCATACCTCAAGGCAATTCTTGATTTTGAATTAACGCATTCGGATAATCCGGAACGCCACAAGAACAGATTGCCGATAGAAAAAGAGATACTGGTATTATTGGAAGAAGGCGGTTATTTTATTTAGACTTCTTCCACTCTTTTATCTTCTTGTGATCTCCAGAAAGAAGAATTTTGGGAACTCTATAATTTTTCCCTTTCCATTTTAGAATCTCCGGACGAGTATAAACCTCGCTCGAGGAGATTCGTTCTTCTTCAAGCGATTCATACTTGCCTAAGACTCCTGGAATCTGGCGGGAAATAGAATCGATCAATACCATAGCTGGCAATTCTCCACCGGTCAAAACATAATCTCCTATTGAAATCGGTTCAGCGCGTAGAATTTTTTGCACCCTCGCATCTATGCCCTCGTAGCGGCCGGATATTAAAATCATATCGGTGTATTTTTGCTTTACCAATTTTTTGGCATAAGCAGTATCGAATTTTTTTCCGGATGGAGAAAAAATTATTACTTTGGTTCTCCTTTTAATATCGAGGGGAGTCCTCGATATTTTGATTTTTGAAAATGCTTTAAGGAAGAGTTCCGGCCGGAGCACCATTCCCGGTCCGCCGCCGTAGGGCCGGTCATCCACCCGACGCTTCGGCTCGCACAAATCCATCGGATTATAAAATCTAATTTTTATTTTTTTATCTTTAACAGCTCGCCCAATAACAGACTCTTTGAGATAAGAATCGAACATTTCCGGAAAAATTGTGATTATATGAAAACGCACTAAATTCCCTTCAATTCCTCCATCGCCTCGTCCACGGTCTTCATCGTAGGAGAAGAGGTAGGGTAACTGTCATGTCTCGGCTCTGTCCTCATGCCACCCGTGCCACCTTCGGGCTCGTTGATTTTCAAATTTACCCGGGCATTATTCTTCATACCGATAATGCGAAGCAGAGTGCGGATGGCCTTGGCGGTATTGCCCATACGACCGATAATCTTACCCATATCGGCGGGATTCACGGTAAGGGTGATAAGCACTCCCATCTCGTCCACCACGCGGTTTATCTTCACGTCATCCGGGTTGTCGACCAAAGCTTTCACTACATACTCCAGAAATACCTTGTCAGCGTCTTGCATGTCTTTTTTTTGCAGAATTATTTATTTTTTAATGTAATCAGTTTCCCGACTAGAAAACTTTAATTCAGTATATAGGATTATTTGGCCGCTTTCAACTCTTTTCTCTTTTTGGTCGGCTTTTTCTTGGGAAGAACATTTATCTTCTTGCCCTGTATTACTCCCCTCGCCACCAGGAAATTATGCATGGTATCCGAGAGCTTGGCTCCGAGAGAAATAAGATTCTTGATCCGATCCACCTCGAGTTCCGCCTGGCCGGACTTGGGATTGTAAGTGCCGACGATCTCCAAAAATTTTCCGCTCTTGGCGCTGTTCTTCGAATCCGTCAAAACCACCCGAAAAGACGGGTCATTTTTTCTGCCTATTCTTTGCAATCTGATTTTTAGCATTTCTGGAGTTTAATATAAAAAATTTAAAAAAGCAATATAAATAAAAGTGGGGCGCCCGCGAAGAGATCTCGCGAACGCCCCAACGGCCTTACCGGCGGTACACGTAATTTGTACCGCCGTCGCCGTGGCCGCCGTGGCCACGACTCGCGGGGAAACGTTCCCCGCTAAAAAAATATCCGCCGCCGTAGGTGCCGTAGCACCACGACGACGGGAACCAACCCCCGCAGGGGTTGGCGGCCTTGGCTCTCGCCTCGGCCGCCTTGGCCGCCGCTTTCGCGGCGGCCTCAGCCCTGCGGGCCTCGAGACGGCGAGCCTCGAGGCAAAATTTTGCCGCCTCCTTGGGCGGCAGGGACGCCACCGCCGCCGTGAGGCAGGCGGAGGCGTCCCCGAACAGAACGCTCGAGGGGTGGGCCGCCCCCTCAAGCGTCTGGGCGGAGGCAGGTTCCGCCCACAAAACCGCCATCATTACCGCCACAATGGCGGTAATGATGGCGACGGCCAGCCATGGCTGGCCGTTTTTTTGATCGCTCATGCTATACTCCTTTTGAAAAGGGGGCGTAGTAAAACACACCACACCCCCGGACAATACCTTTTCATTATATCATTTTTATACTATGTTGTCAAGAAAAACGTATGGAAAAAAATTAAAAAATACTCTCCAGGGTATTATTTCCATTTCCTCCAAAGGCACCGGATATGTCGCGACCGGAGAAGGCGTCGGCAAAGACCCGGAAATAAATTTCCGGCATCTACGCACCGCTCTTCACGGCGACATGGTGGAGATAGCCCTTCATCCAAGAAATCCAAATCGTCGCCAAAGCGCCGAAGTAATCAAAATAATTTCCCGAGCCAAGCGGGGTTTCTCCGGAGCGCTGGAAATTGAAAATGGTATTTACTTCCTGAAGCCCGATGATCCGAAAATGTATACTGATATTTTAATCCCAAAAGCGCATCTCTATGGAGCGAAGATCGGGCAAAAAGTTTTCGCGGAGATAGTTTCCTGGCGCGATCCCATGAAAGCGCCGGAAGGTAAAATAACGAGAGTCCTGGGGAAACCGGGAGAAAATAACGCGGAAATGGAAGCAATAGCCATGGAACGCGGGTTCGTGGCAAGCTTGCCGGAAAAAGTCGAAAGAGAAGGAGAAAAAATAAAATCGCGGGGAATCAAAAAGGAGGATTATGCCGGGCGTATGGATTTCCGGAAAATTCTCACTTTCACCATAGACCCCGCGGATGCCAAAGATTTCGATGACGCGATATCTTTCAAAGAAATACAAAATGGAGAATACGAGATAGGCATACATATCGCGGATGTCTCGCACTATGTCAAGCCAGATAGCGCGCTCGACGAAGAAGCTCGGGAGAGAGGCACTTCGGTATATCTGGTGGACAGAACCATCCCGATGCTTCCGATTGCTCTTTCGGATGATCTCTGTTCTCTCCTGCCGCGCAAAGACAGGCTTACTCTGAGCGCCGTTTTTGTCATAGACAAAAACGGCGCGATCCAAAGCGAATGGTTCGGACGAACAGTTATTTATTCAAAGAAAAGATTCACTTATGAAGAAGCTGAAAAATCTATCAAAGACTCTTCCGCTCCTTTTCATAAAGAGCTTTATATTTTGAATAATCTGGCCAAGAAACTCGCCAAAGATAGATTCGCCAAGGGGGCCATATCTCTCGATCAGGAGGAAGTGAAATTCGTTTTAGATAAAGACGGCGCGCCGATAAAAGTAATCAAAAAAGAGCGCGGAGATTCCAACAAGCTCATAGAAGAATTCATGTTGCTGGCTAACAGAAAAGTAGCGGAGAAAATTTCCGGATCTTCCAAGGAAAGGAAATTTCCGGTTTCAAAATCAGGAGAAGTATTCATATACAGAGTGCACGGCTTGCCCGGAAAAGAGAAAATGGCGGACCTTCAGTTTTTCCTTCGAAGCTTAGGACATAAAATTTCTTTAAAAAACGGTATCGTCTCTCCGCGAGAAATAAACGCGCTCCTGAAAAAGCTGAAGGGTAAGGGCGAAGAGGATGCGGTGAATAGAGCCGTTGTCCGCTCCATGGCCAAGGCTGTTTATTCCACTCGAAACATCGGACATTGGGGACTTGCCTTTCGGCATTACACCCACTTCACTTCACCCATTCGTCGATATCCGGACATTATGGTTCACAGAATACTCTCCGAACATTTGAAAGGCAGAAAAATAGGCGCGGACAAAATTAGCTTGTATGAAAAAATGTCCATCCGAGCATCAGACCAAGAAAAGCGTGCCGCCGATGCCGAACGGGCTTCCATAAAATACAAGCAAGTAGAATATATGGCTCCCCGAGCCGGACAAAAATTCGAAGGAATAATAAGCGGAATTACCGAATGGGGGCTGTATGTGGAAGAAATGGAAACAAAATGCGAAGGCCTGGTGCGGATCCGAGACATAAATGACGATTTTTATATTTTTAACGAAAAAAAATTAGAACTTGTCGGGCAGAAAACAAAAAAAAGATACCGCTTGGGCGACCGGGTAAAAATAAAAGTCAAAAGCGCAGATTTAGAATATAAAACCATAGACTATGTTTTGGTATAGATTTTAAAAAATTGTAAATAATTACGCTATAGCGTTATTATTTACAATAAGTTTTTTATTTTTAGTTTTAGTTTTAGTTTTATTTGGCGATAGAAACCGCTTCGTCGAAACGAACGGACAGAAGCTTGGAAGCGCCATCGGCACCGATAGTGACTCCATAGAGAATACCCGCGCGAGACATAGTCTCGCGATTGTGAGTAACTACTACTAACTGCGAATGCTTGGACAGTTTTTCCACCATATCTCCGTATTTTCTGGAATTGGCTTCGTCCAACGCGGCGTCCGTTTCGTCAAGCACCAAAAATGGCGGAGGATTGACCTGTGACATGGCGAAGAGAAGCGCGATGGAGGCGAGCGAACGCTCCCCTCCGGAAAGCGCATGAAGCTCTTTGACTTTTTTGTGCGGAAGCGAAACATTTATTTCTATCCCTTGTTCGAAAACAATTTCTTTTGCCTCATTTAAGTTCCCGGTATCGGCAAATTCTTCTGATTCTTCTTCACTGATTCGTCTTTTTTTATTTTCCACCACTACGGAGAGCGACGCTGTGCCGCCGCCAAACATCAACCGGAAGAATTCCTCGAATTCCACATTGATTTTCTTAATCCCCTCTTTGAATTCACGGTCGATTTTTTCTTTCAGCTCCACCATCAATTTCTCAATCGAGGCAATGCTCTTGGTAAGGTCTTCCATTTCTTTAATCAGGAAATCGTCTCTCTTTTGAACTTCTTCGAATTCTTTTTTCACGTCCGCTCCGCTACCCAAGCCGGAATCTTCAAGTTTTATTTTGAGTCGTTCGATCTTGCGCCTAAGCTCTTCCTGTCCCGCCCCTAACGGACGTCCAACGTCTGTATTTCGAACGTTGGACGTCCGTTCTTCCAGTTGAAAACTTTTGTAAGACAAGATCTCTGGCCCGCACAGCGCGCCTCCTTCTTTAATTTCATTTTCAAACGCCTCCTCCTCTCTGGAGAGATTTTCTTCTTTCACTTTTATAAGATCCAAGGCGGAAGCAAGCTCTTGATGTCGCACTTTAAGAGAAAATTTTTCCCTTTCCTTGTCCCGCAATTTTTCCATCCTGGTGCTAATTTCGGATTTGAGTTCTTCCACCCGAAGCCCTAGATCTTTTTCTTTTTTATCCAATTCCGCAATTTCGGCAAGAGCGGTAGATTTACCTTCCATAAGTTCAGTCAGTTCTCGTTGATCATGCTTTCTTTTTTCATCTTGATCGACACCAAGTTCCCGCATATCGCTTCCGCATAGAGGACACTTGCCGAAGAGCTTCATCCTTTCTTCCTTAGACTCAAGCATCCCCTCGACGCGCCCGAGCTTCCTCTCCATTTCTCCTTTCAAGTTTCTGATTTGGTTTAAATCATTTTCTATCGCTTTCAACTCTTCTATCTTCTTCCCGCCCGGGGAGCTATCTTCCAGGTCAGCGCCGGAAATTTTTTCTTCTATTATTTTCAGCTCGGAAGAAACTTTGTTTTTTTCCGAAGATAAATTGTTTCTTTCCGCGGAGATATAAATACTTTCCTTTTTCAGATATTCCCGGTAAAGAACCAGAAGCTCGCTCTCCAACTCTTTCATTTTTTCCAATTTTTCCACCTGCTTGCGCAGAAAATTAAGATGCGGAGCATTCTCCCTGCGAAGCAGGGACACTTCCTTCATATTCGCTTCCGTACGTTCCAATTTTCGTTCGCTGTCTTTTATTTTGTATTGGTAAACCTTAAGCCCCAGCGCGTCTTCAATCATCTCCCGTCTGTCTTTCGAATTAGCATTCAATATTCTGTCCGCTTCCCCTTGAGAAATAATATGATGCCCGGAGGAGCCAATGTTGACCGAAGAGAGAAGATTATTTATATCCCGAAGCCTGACTTCCGATCCGTTGAGAAGATATTTATTTAGGCCATCCGGATATACTTCCCGTCCAATGGACACAATATCGTAATTCAGATTCTGACTTTCCCCCGAATCATTTATAATTTTAAAAATTTTGTCTCTATTGTCCAGATGTATGGCGACGCTCGCGCGCGAACCCTTCTGGAGATTTTTTGAACCCTTCCAAATAAGGTCTGCTCCCGCCTTGCCTCGCATGGACTTCATGGATTGTTCTCCGAGCACGAACCGCACTGCCTCCACTACATTGGATTTGCCGGAACCATTCGGACCCACCACGCAAACGATCGGACTCTCAAACTCCAAAACAGTTTTCTTGGCGAAAGATTTAAAACCATTCAATTCAAGAGTTTTAAGCCGCATAAGTTTTTACTTACCTAACTAACTATCAAAATTTTTTTCATATTTTTACTGTTGTCTTAATCCAACCAATTTTTTGCCTTCAGGGCCGCTTCGGCGGCCCTCACTTCCGCTTCTTGCTTTGATTTGCCTTTACCTTCGGCTATCAAATTTTTGCCAAAGTAAATACCAACAGTAAAATGCTTATCGTGGTCAGGTCCGAATTCCGAGATAACTTTATAGGCCGGCGTAATGGAAATAAATTCTTGCGCTTTCTCCTGGACCAGAGATTTGGCATCGCGCCAGAGTTTTTTGTTCACTATTTCATCCGTCTTGTGAAGAAGCGAATCCCGCACAAAACGTTCCGCCAGCCGATATCCTTGATCCAAATACACCGCGCCCACATACGCCTCATAAGTATTGGCTAAAATATAAGAACGGGCCTTGCCTGTGTCTCTGGCTTCGCCCTTGGAAAGAAACAAAAATTCATTCATACCCAAAGCGGAAGCCGACTCGGAAATAATGACGGCATTCACCAAAGCAGAACGCACGGCCGTAAGCTCACCTTCGGCATAAGAAGAATATTTTTTATATAAATAGTCGGTAACAATAAGTTCAAGCACTGCGTCGCCAAGAAATTCCAAGCGTTCATTGTGAGCCAGACCCGCTGATGGATTCTCGTTGATATAAGATCGATGAACGAAGGCTTGGGCAAGAAGGCTTTTGTCTTTGAAAATAATTTTTGTCTTTTTCTCAAAATCGGAAAAGTCTTTCATGTATTTAATTTAAAAATTAAAAAAATTATAATTTTTTTCCGCTTAGTATCTCGACCGCCTTGGTGATAAGAGGAATAATGTCGTTGTAAACGCGAAGCTCTGGGATGGCAGAAAGCGGAAACCATCTGGCGGCATCCAGTCCGCCCGACTTTTCAAGCACTAAATCCTTATACTCGCTCTCCGCCAGAAAGTATGCCACTTTTTTTAAAGTCTTGCCGTGTTCCGGATGCGAAGCCACATATTCGTTCTCCCCAAGCTTCTCTTTAATAACCACATCGAGTCCGATCTCTTGTTTGATCTTTTGCACGGTTTCTTTTTCCACATTCCCATCAGTTTTTAGCTTGCCCTTGGAAAAAGTCCAATACCCGAATACATCATGCACCAAGCCCAGATAAATCTCGCCTTCGTGTCTGGAATACACTAGGGCGCCCCCAAGCCTCTCTTCCGGCAAATTAGCCGGATCTGCCGTCCCATTTTCATTTTTAGTTCCTTTCTTTTTGCCGGTTTGTTCTTTATCCGGCTCTCCCATTTCTTTGTAGACCGCTCCGAGCACTCCATTTATAAATTTTCCGGAATTTTCTCCGCCGAAAGTTTTCCCAAGTTCGATGGCTTCATTGATAGCCACTTTTGGAGGCACCTCCTTTCGGTCGCCGAATAAAAGCTCAGTCAGACCGATGCGCAGAATATTCCTATCCACTACGGAGATTTTTTCTATCGGCCAGTCGGGAGCGGCTTTGATTATAATCTCATCCACCGCCTTTCGCCTTTTCATAACTTCTTCGGCAAGAGCATAGACGAAGGCGTCATCTTCAATCCCCAAGGCAAATTCTTTGACATTGCGTTTGATGGTTTCTTTGATATCCGTCTCTTTCGGATTGCCTAAATCCCATTCAAAAAGAGACTGAAGAACTATTGATCTGGAAAGGTGCCTGTTTGCCATCTCGTTAGAGGCAGATCGCGATCTTGTTTTGAAAATTCTGACCTATGCCTAATTAAAAAATATTATTGAAAAATAACTAAAAATAATTCAATCCGCCGACCGCGGCCTCTAACGGGATTGAGTTTCCTTCGCTTTCGCTTTTTTCTGTTTCTTCTCCGCCTTTTTGACCAAATCTAAAACTTTTCTGCCGCGATAAAAACCGCAAGTAACGCAGACAGCATGCGACATTTTCTTGGCCTTACAATTTTCGCACGCAAAAAAGTTCACGCTTGAAAGAGCGTGGTGCGATCGGCGGTTCCCCGTATGCGATTTGGTGCTCCTCATTCGGACTACCATAATGGGGTTATATTAGCATAATTTACCCCTATTGCAAATTTCCTACTGGGTAGTATCATTAATAGTATGTTCTCTTTATCATTATCAGAATCCCGGGTCGATAAGCTTGCGACCATTTCTTCGGATATCGGACAAGTATTTTTCGCCTCTATCCTTGTTGGTCCTGTGATTAATGGCGTGATTGATTTGAAATTGGTAGGAGTGGGATTAATTCTTTCTTTATCCGCATGGTTATTTAGTTTATTATTAACAAGGGATAGATTATTATGAATAATGTTTATAATGCCATGATTAGTTTTTACATTGCCGGAGGAATAATTTTGATTATTTTTATCCTCTTAGCTATTTTTGCCAAGAAAACGAAATAGTTATTTATCAACAGAGGTCCATTGCTTTAAAAATTTGCAATGATATGTTTTTGGAGTATGAAAAATATATTTATAAACGTTCTTATTTCTGGTACAATTACCACCACAACCCCAAAACTTGAGGTTGTTTCAGAGCGTTTATAAATCTCCACTAAACCAAAACACTGCGAACTTTCAAAAACGACCTCAAGAAAAAGAGGTCGTTTTTGTTCTTTACAACTTAGTTCTTTGCTCGCCACAGCTTTGAGAAAGTAATTTTTATGTTGTAAATCCTCACGCTATAGCGTAATTATTTACAATATTTTTTGTTTTCTCAAAACTGTGGCGAGCCAATTCCGGCTCGTCCACTATATGCTCCCTTGGTCAGGGAGCAAGGAGGAAAGATGGACCAGACGAAAAAGGGTCCAGAGGGGGACAACTGTCCCCCTCTGGACCCGAACCCCAAACCTCCGGCCAAGCTGGAGGGAAAAAAGTGGGAGTGGCCGGGAGTGGCCACTTCCAAAATGGATGAACCCCGCCCGGTGGAAACCGCGGGGTCTCCCTACCCCGGCGGGTAGGGAAAAAGGTGGGGGAAATTCGGACGATCCGAAAAGTACCCCGCCTAAATTAAAAAATTAAATAGTATGGAAGTAGTATGGAAGTCCGACTTGCGTATTGTTGTGGAAAAAATTATAAATGTGATATTATACAAAAAATATGGAAAAAAATGAAAAACTGCAGAGTTTGAGACACACTTTGGCGCATTTGCTGGTAGCGGCGATGAGGGAACTTTATCCGGGCGCCAAGAATGCCATTGGACCGGCTATTGATGACGGTTTTTATCAAGATTTTGATTTGCCAAAATCAGTCTCGGAAGAAGATTTCCCTAAGATAGAAAAGAAAATGCGGGAAATTCTAAAAACTTGGAATACATTTGACGGCCGAGAAGTAACTTTGGAAGAGGCAAAAAAAGAATTTTCTTGGAATGAATATAAGACTGAATTGATTGAAGAATTCGCCAAAGACGGTAAAAAAATAACTTTCTACACATCCGGCACACTGGTGGATTTATGCAAGGGAGGACATTTGGAGAATCCAAACAAAGAGCTTTATCCGGATTGCTTCAAACTCGACCGCGTGGCCGGAGCTTACTGGCGCGGAAATGAGAAAAATAAAATGCTCACGCGTATTTATGGTCTGGCTTTTGAAAAAAAAGAAGAGCTAGAAAAATATACAGAAATGCGTGAAGAGGCGGAAAAAAGAGACCATAGAAAAATCGGCCAACAACTTGGTTTGTTTACGATTGCTGAAAAAGTGGGCAAAGGCCTACCTTTGTTTACACCAAAAGGCGCCTTATTGCGAGAACTCTTGAACGATTACTCACAATTGCTACGGGCAGAAAAAGGCTGGCAAAAGGTCTGGAGTCCACACATTACTAAAAATGATTTGTATAAAACTTCAGGACACTGGGATAAATTTGGCGGAGAATTGTTCTTGGTCAAGAGCCAGGAAACCTCCGACGAGCTTGTAATGAAGCCCATGAACTGCCCGCATCACCAGCAAATCTATGCCAGCTGTCCGCACAGCTATCGGGAACTGCCGATCAAATACATGGAAACAACCACGGTTTATCGGGACGAGAAAGCGGGAGAACTGCTCGGGCTCTCGCGGGTGCGCTGCATCACTCAAGACGACAGCCATACCTTTTGCACTCCGGACCAGATCAAGCAGATATTCCAGGATTTGATAGATGTGACGAAGACTTTTTACTCGGCGATCGGGATGAAAATCCGTGCCAGGCTTTCTTTCCGTGATCCAAAAACACCAGAGAAATACCTGGGTGAAAATGATTTATGGGAAAAAGCCCAAACCATATTGCTCGACATCGCCAAGGAAAATAAACTCGATTATTTTGAAGCCCCCGGCGAAGCCGCTTTTTACGGACCCAAGATAGACTTTATGGCGATCGATGCCCTGGGCCGGGAGTGGCAACTCGCCACTCCCCAGCTTGATTTCGTTCAGCCTAAACGTTTTGGCCTTACTTATATTGATCAGGGCGGCAAGGAACAAACACCAGTCATGATTCATTTCGCGCTCATGGGCTCGATTGAAAGATTTCTGTCAGTGTATATAGAACACACGGCTGGTAATTTCCCCCTCTGGCTCGCTCCGGTGCAGATAAAAGTCATCCCGGTACGAACGAACCATAATGGATATACCAAAGAAATTTTTGAAATGTTGCGAGAAAACAACATCCGCGCGGAACTGGATGATAAAGATGAAAACCTAGGCTCCAAGGTTCGCGACGCGAAAACAAACAAACTCCCCTACTGGATAGTGATAGGCGACAAAGAAATCGCAAGCGCAAAAGTGACACTAGAATCCCGAGACGCCGGAACGCTCGGCCAGATGTCAAAAGAAAAACTTTTGAAAAAACTTTTGGAAGAAACAAAGAAAAAGAAATAACATTATCTTTCTGTATTGATTGTCTACTATATTCACGATCGTAAATATAGTAGACAACATTAAAATTTATATTTATATATTTTTCTTAATTTTTTCAATTGTTCCCGTTTTGCTTATTTCAAAAATCTCTACAAATTCTAGAATACCTAATCGTTCCAAGTCCAGTACCATTTTTTTTGGAATTTTTCGCTTCCCTATCCACACACTCTTGTGAACCATTTCAAAACCAAGGTTTCTGATAACTTCTCTGAGCCAGTCGCGTTTTCTGCGAAATTTCTCCGGAATATCAAAGCTGATTATAGCCAAGTTAACTTTATTCTCTAACTCATAATATCTTTCAGGTAATGCATCTTTTAGGTGTTTTAGCTTTAGTTTGCCTTCTTTTGAAATTTTAAATTTATTGCCATTTTTGCCCACTTTTTCAATAAGACCGTCCCGTTTCATTTTATAAATAAACTTTTCTAGACGTCTTTTTCTTTCTTTTAGTTTAAGTTTTCGAAATATCTCATGCTCGCGAGCACTTTGGCGTTTGTTGTGTTCATAATCTATTTTTCCCATGCTTGCTCCATAACCGCTTGCCAAAACAGCCTCAAAAAAATCAACCTGACTCAAAGCTTGGTCGTAAAGTGATTCCAAAATACTTAACAGAATTTTGCCTCTCATGTTATGAAGTCTACCATATTCACGATCGTGAGTGTAGTGGACAAAATTAACCAACTTCTTAAATTAAATATCAATCTCCGCGAGTTTGGCGTTGGATTGGATGAAGGATTTGCGGGGCGGAACTTCGGAGCCCATCAAAATGTCGAAAATTTTATTCGCTTCTTCGGCGTCATTTATGTTTACTTTTTTGAGCACGCGATTGGCGGGATCCATAGTGGTCTCCCAAAGCTCTTCGGGATTCATCTCTCCCAAACCCTTGAAGCGCTGAATGTGGACTTTAGTTGATCTTGATTTTGTTTCAGTTCCTTCTTCCTCTTCCTTCGCCTCGCCAGAGCTTTCAACGTCGGTGGTTTCTATTTCTTGTATATCGCTCACATCCACACCTTTGCCGATTATTTTAATTTTTTCATCATCAGTATAAGCATAAGAAATTTCCTTGCCTCGCTTTATTTTATATAAGGGCGGCTGGGCAATGTAAATATAACCGGTGTCAATAATCGCTCTAAAATATCTGTAAAAAAGTGTCAGGAGTAAGGTGCGGATATGCGAACCGTCCACATCGGCATCAGTCGCAATGATTATTTTATGATAACGGATTTTCTCCAGATCAAAAGTGTCTCCGATAGAGGTTCCAAGGGCGATCACCAGAGATTTCACTTCTTTGGAAGCAAGCATTTTGTCTATGCGCGCGCGCTCAACGTTTAGAATTTTACCGCGAAGCGGGAGGATTGCCTGTGTGCGACGATCACGTCCTTGCTTGGCTGACCCTCCAGCCGAATCTCCCTCCACCAAGAAAAGTTCGGATTCTTCCGCGCTTTTCGATTGGCAATCTGCCAACTTGCCCGGTAAAGTCATACCCTCAAGCGCGCCCTTTCGGAGTACCGAATCCTTGGCCGCTTTGGCCGCTTTGCGGGCTTTCAAGGCCAGAATTGACTTGTTTATAATGGCTTTAGCGTCATCAGGATTTTCTTCCAAAAAGCTTGCAAAAGCCTCGCCGAATACAGTCGCTACCGCCCCCTGCGCCTCCATACTGCCGAGCTTCCCTTTGGTCTGACCCTCAAATTGTATTTCGCGGAGTTTGACAGAAATCACCGCCGTCAGTCCTTCGAGCACATCCTCGCCGGTAAATCCGCCTTCGGACTCTTTCATCATTTCGTTTTTCTTGCAGTAAGTGTTGAGAGTGCGGGTGAGCGCGGTTTTGAATCCGGTCACATGCGTTCCACCCCCTTCCGTGTAAATATTGTTCGCGAAAGGAAAAATTCTATCTACAATATCGTCCACATATTGGAGAGCTATTTCCACGTTGACTCCGTCCAGCTCTTTTTCAATGTAAAAAATGTGGTCCTGCACGGGCTTCTGGAACTTATTGTAATATTTAACCAGTGAAATGAGCCCGCCTTCAAAATAAAAAGTAGTGGAAGGAAACTCCTTGTCTAGTTCCCGGAAATAAAAAACATCTTCTTCGTTCAAGCCTTTCTTGCCATCAAACTCACGAGCATCTATTATGGAAATTTTTAAGCCTTTTACCAGATACGCTTGCTGACGAACATGGTTCACTATTGTATTCAAATCAAATAAAATTTTGCCAAACACCTCTTCGTCCGGCTCGAAAGTGATAATAGTACCGTGAAGTTTTGAAGAAGAAACTTTTTTCACCGCGGATTTTTTCTTGCCTTGCGAATATTCTTGCAGATATTTTCCGCCATCGCGATGCACTTCCGCTTTACAATAAATAGAGAGCGCGTTTACCACCGAAGCGCCCACTCCGTGCAAACCGCCGGAAACTTTATACCCGCTGTCTTCTCCGCCGAATTTTCCTCCGGCGTGGAGAGTAGTCATCACTGTCTCCAGCGCGGAAACTTTTGTTTTCTTGTGAGTATCCACAGGTATGCCTCGGCCATTGTCCGCCACACGGATGCGATTGCCCGGAAGCATTACAATTTCAATATCATCGCAAAAGCCCCCCATCGCTTCGTCTCGCGAGTTGTCAAAAATCTCCCAAACCAAATGATGAAGTCCTTCCGGGCCCGTGGTACCGATATACATCCCCGGCCGGCGCCGTACCGGCTCCAAACCCTCTAAAACAGAGATATCAGAAGCATCGTAGTGATGCCCATTCCCGCCTGTTTTTGGGGGACTTTTTTGCTTACTTTCTTTAGCCATATATACTTTCATTATAACAAAAAGATAAAGTTTTTGCCAGTGAAAATTTTGTAATTTTTTGAATAAAAATATGCCAGAAAATTGATGGGGGCGCCGCGCTATGCCGCGCGGCGCCCCCTCCCTCACGAATCCTCCGGCTCCCTTACAAAGGGAGCCAGGGCGGCGGCTTTCGCCGCCGCCCACCACCGCGGAGGCGCGGCGAGGAAGCGCCTCCTTTTGACCTCTGCCGCCGCCCGAGTGTGGGCGGCGGCGAGCTCCTGATCCGTCCAGGGTTTCCATGCTATCATCATAATACATGCCCCCTCCTTGGGGGCTTGTGGACTAGCACAAACCACGAATGTACTAATCCGCTTTTAATATTAGTTATAAAAACATATATGTCAATTGAAAAACCTTTACTTCACAGTAATTTTTGATTATATTAAAGAAATGGCAAATTATGAAATAACTTCTCTTGAAGAAATAAATATAAAGAAAGATTTGGAATCAAAAAATGATGCTCAAAGCTTGCGTATAAGACGTTACCTTGCAATGCCCGACCTCTCTCGCACTTCGAGTAGCCCAATTGCTGAAATCGTCAAGCGCATTTTAGACTGTCCATATTTTAAGGATTTGGATATAATCAAAATTCCAGAAATCGTGCCAGCAAGAATAAGTTTTGATTTGTTCGATTTTCCCA